>CDZG01048915.1_pt1 | contig 132426 bp, 132 predicted proteins | sample 557741 | NCBI WGS metagenome assembly CDZG01 (sample SAMEA3182086, study PRJEB8094) | gut metagenome | biome: human; feature: gut; material: Stool; isolation source: human stools | place: Canada | collected 2013-01-21
AAGCCCAAGGTCAGCGCGGAGTTTATGACCTTCTGGCTCCACCGCTTCCGCAAGCTGGACGTGCGGCAACAGAGCCACCGCAAGATGCTCATCGACACCTTCATCAATGCGATTTTCCTGTACGATGATAAAATGGTGATCACCTTCAACTACAAGGAAGGCACGAAAACCATCACCTTCGCGGAATTGCAGGAAGCTATCAGCAACAAAAACGGTTCGGATTTGGATTGTCTTGCTGCACCAAGTTGGAGCAAGCTTTATATCGCTTGCTCCAACTTTTTTACATTGGAATTTGAATTACAAAAACGATGCTACTCACTTCTTTCCTCCTTAACTTATGGCATAGGAACTGGCTCCTGTATGGGATGCGCGTTGCCAAAACCAATGATACACCAGAGCAAGAAAACAAAGTACAACAGGCAGATTACCATAACGATGCCAATGATTGCTTTTTGCGCAACGGAGAGGCTTTTGCGTTTGATAATCGAAAGCAGAGCGAGGCCTGCAAAAAGCAGAACGCCAAATATGGCAAAAACAGGATGGAACAGCAATTCAAGCATAGCGTATTTCGTCTTTCCCCTTTCCCTTTTATTTTTACTCAATCCCCATATTTCCGCTTAAAAACGCAAAGGCAACCGCATTATGTGATGCAGACCATCGCTAAGGCAGAAAATGAAGTAAACTCAATCCCGAGCTGAAATGCAGCAAAAACGGAATCCAGGAGAAAAAGCGCAGCGCAAGAATATATGCAGTGTTGATGCAGATGGCAAGCATCAACAAGATGCTCGCAAGAGGGCTATTCTCCATTGTCAAATTATTTTGACATCCAGATAATATCATGGCAAGTTTCCCATGTCAAATGTTTTTACAAAAGGAGAGCAGATGGCGGTGTCTTGCTCGAACAACTGCAAGAAATCTCCATAGCCATTTGGGTTGGACTCTAAGATGCTTCTCATTAAATTTCTTAATATTATAAGATATTATAAGGAAAAGCTCCGAAAAGGCATATTGCCATTCGGAGCCTTCACTTGGAAAATTGTCTTATTTTTTGATCCGCATTGCACGCATTGCGTTTAAGACTGCAATCACCATGACGCCAACGTCAGCAAAGATTGCAGTCCACATGCTTGCATCACCTGTGGCGCCAAGAATGAGGCAGACAAGCTTCACGGCAAGCGCAAAAATGATGTTCTGCCGCACGATTTTCAACGTATTCGCCGAAATCTTCATCGCAAGCGCAATTTTACAGGGGTTGTCATCCATCAGCACCACATCCGCAGCTTCAATTGCCGCATCTGACCCCAGAGCCCCCATAGCAATCCCAATGTCCGCGCGAGACAGCACCGGCGCATCATTGATGCCATCGCCCACAAAAGCTAACTTTTCCCGTTGCTCCTTTTCAGCAAGCAATATTTCCACTTCATTAACCTTATCTGCTGGAAGCAACTCGCTGTGTGTTCTGTCAATACCGATCTCCCCCGCTACTCTTTCGGCAGTTTGTTTGGTGTCTCCCGTAAGCATCACAGTTTGCTTTATGCCGAGTTTTTTGAGCTCGGCTATCGCAGCCTTTGAGGAATCCTTTACCATGTCGGAAATCGTGATGCAGCCTGCGTATTTGCCGTCAACACAAGCATAAACCGCTGTCCCTTCATCATTATGTTCCTCTGAAATCGCAACGCCTGCTTTTTTCATCAACTTTTCATTTCCGGCATATACGCTATGTCCATCGACGATTGCTTGAACCCCATGCCCGGCAGTCTCTTCAATCCCACTGACCCTTTCGAGGTTAATTTTGTCCCCATAGGCTTTCTTCAGGCTTAGGCTGATCGGATGGCTTGATGCGCTTTCCGCATAAGCACAATAGTGCAACAATTCTTCACCGGAAAACCCGGCAGCCGGATGAATTCCGTTTACCTCAAATACGCCTTTTGTCAGCGTACCCGTTTTGTCAAACACAACATACTTCGTATCCGCAAGGGCTTCGAGGTAGTTGGAGCCCTTAACCAAAATTCCGTTTTTGGATGCACAGCCAATTCCCGCAAAAAAGCTGAGTGGGATGGAGATCACAAGTGCACAGGGACAGCTGATTACAAGAAAGGTAAGCGCACGCACAACCCATGTCTGCCAATCAGGCGTAAGCCCCATCAACAAGCGCACCACAGGTGGCAGTATTGCAAGTGCAAGTGCGCTGTAGCACACAGCAGGCGTATAATATTTTGCAAACTTCGTAATGAAGTTCTCCGAACGCGATTTTTTCATGCTTGAGTTTTCAACCAAGTCCAGAATCTTGGAAACGGTTGAATCTCCAAATTCCTTCGTAGTCCGTACCCGGATCGCGCCGGACATATTGATGCATCCGCTAATCACCGCATCTCCGGTTTTCGCATCTTTGGGGACGCTCTCTCCGGTCAAAGCGCTCGTGTTAAGCGTGGTACTGCCTTCCGCAATCACGCCGTCAATCGGAATCTTTTCACCAGGGTTCACAAAAATTTCGGTGCCAACCTCCACATCTTCCGGGTCAACCTTTTCGATTTTTCCATTTATGATGATGTTCGCATAATCCGGCCGGATATCCATAAGGGCGGCAATGTTTTTGCGGCTTTTTCCAACGGCAACGCTTTGGAACAGCTCCCCGATCTGATAGAACAGCATAACAGCAACGCCTTCTTTAAAATCACCAAGCAGCATTGCGCCTACCGTTGCCACCGCCATCAAAAAGTTCTCATCAAACATCTGTCGGTTTAAAATACCTCTGCCTGCCTTTTTCAGGATATCGTATCCAATAACCAGATACGGGATAAGGTATAGCGTTGCTTGAACATACAGGTTGGTTTTAATGCTGGCGCAGTAGATCGCAACCGCGACAAGAAGAATCATAGCTGCAATAATTCTGTAAAGCACCTGCTTTTGTTTTACTGTCATCTTGCTGAAACCATCCCTCCATAATGAATTGAACTCACGTTGTTGCTTCCGTGTTACAAAAGGATTGTGCAATCTTCTTCAACTTTTTTGCAGCTCTGTAAAGCTTCCTGCATTACGGAATTTACATTTACGCCATCCTGAAATTCAACCCTCAATTTCAGCGTCATAAAGCTAAGGACGGCATCCTTAACGCCCGGCGTTGCCTTCACAGCTTCCTCCATTTTTGCGGCACAGTTTGCGCAATCCACTTCCACATCATAGGTTTTTCTCATTTTCTTTCCTCCTACTCCCCCGTCTTCCAACCTTCTTATTCCTCCACGTGTTCCATGCCCATGCTGAGCATAGTCCTCACGTGATCGTCATCCAACATATAAAAGATGATTTTGCCTTCCCGCCGGAACTTTACTAGCTTTGCATCTTTAAGAATTTTTAGCTGATGGCTTACGGCAGACTGGCTAATGTTAACAAGCTGAGCTAAATCTCCAACACAAAGATCGCTTTCAAAAAGCGCATAAAGAATTTTAATCCGCGTAGAATCTCCAAATACTTTAAACAGTTCAGCCAGCTCATAAAGATATTCATCTGCGGGCTGACGCTCCAGTACACGTTTTACAACATCCTCATGCGCAGCCAAAAAATCGCCTGTTCCTTCTGGGGATATCGCTTTGGTTTTGCTTTCCATACTCAGTCCTCTTTTCGTATAAACGTATTTTCAAGTGTTCATATATAATTATATTCAAGTATATCTATTTGTCAACCCTGAAATACAAAAATCTTCCCTCCAATCGCAATGCTGAATTACAGAATCTTATGCTTCCACGATCCACAAAAATTTGCTATAATTACATTGCTTACTATTTATTTTGCAGAAAGGCTGCAAACCATTTTGCGGCTTTCCTTTGGAGGTATATATTATGCGGTTTTATGTTTCAGGCGGTCCGGAAAATACGCAGCGCGTTGCGGAAATCAACGAAGCGCTTGCACACAATGGACATATCATCACAGCGCCTTCTGTGATGGCGGGAACCGGTTATGATGCTTTGTTTGAAGCCGCATATAAGAAGGTTTTTTCTGTGACCGATGCGGATTTCGTTCTACTGCTTCTGCCCGGAAGCTATGAGACCCATGTTGAACTTGGGTTGGCGCTTGCGAGCAGAAACAATAAGCGCATTGTGCTATGGTCGGAAACAGGCAATGAATATGCGGATGGAGCAGCTGCATGTGCTTTTTATCATCATACAGCCGTGGAGCGGCGCAGCGGTTCCTTTGAGGAATTGCTTGAAATGTTGCTCACCTTATGAGCAATGCTGTCCCCCTCCTGTAATCTTTCACTCCTTTTCCTTCACCTAGCCAATGCTTCATGCTCTGCCATGATGGTGATTTTTAGATTTTGGGTGTTGGGTTCACTGGTTCTTTAAATATGGTACCTATCTGCTATTAATTATGGAAGAGCATCAAAAAGGCGTGGAATTCATTCCTTACTTCCACGCCCAACGTTGTTTTGCACCGTATCAGCGTTTTCCAAAGACCGCAATTTTTTCAATACGATCAAATGCCTCCGCCAGCTTATCTACACCGACAGTGCATGCCATGCGAAGATATCCTTCCCCGCACTTTCCAAAGGAATTTCCCGGAATCGTAAGAACATGTGCCTCGCGCAGGATTACGTCTGCCGCTTGTGCAGAAGTTAAGCCCGTCGCTTTGATGCTTGGGAACACGTAAAATGTTCCTTTTGGCGGGTAAAGTACAGACATGTTGCAGATCCCATTAATGCGTTCAGAAGCATAGTAAACGCGGCGGCGGTATTCTTCAATGAGTGTCGGCTGGATTGCCTTACGGTTACGCAATGCAAAGATTGCGCCGCGCTGTGAAATGGACGGCGCCGTAAAGACAACGTTTTCGTTAATGGTACGGATCGTATCCACAATTTCCGGATCCGCAATAATGTTCCCGAGGCGCCATCCCGTCATCGTAAAGTTTTTGGAAAAGCTATTGATGGTGATGGTATGCTCCCGCATCCCGGGAAGGCTTGCAAAAGGCACAAACGGAGTTTGGAAGCTGAACGCCGTGTAAATATCATCCGCCACTACGACAAGGTCGTGCTTTTTCACGATCTCCGCAATTTTTTGCATGGTTTCAAGCGATAAGCAGCTCCCCGTCGGATTGCTCGGCGAATTAAGAATCAATGCTTTGGTTTTTGGGGTAATCGCAGCAGCGAGCCGCTCAATGTTGATCTGGAAGTCCTCTTCCTCATAAGTAGGCAATTCAACCGGAACGCCGCGCGAAAGCTGCACTTGCTGAATGTATGGCGTGAATAACGGAGCCTGAATCAAAACCTCATCGCCGTCGTTCAGAATCGCTTCCATGATCAGATGCATCGCAATGCACCCGCTCGTGGTAACAAAGATTTCCTCGTCCGAAACCTTCATTCCATATTCTTCGTCATAGAACTTTGCAATCTCTGCGCGCAGTTCGGGATCGCCGCGCACGTCCGTATATTTTGTGTAGCCGCGCTTGGCGTCTGCAAACGCCGCATCAATAATCCGTTCATCCGTGATCAGATCCGGATCGCCGAGACAAAGGTTAATCAAATCATCGAAGCTATGCGTTAGGTCCATTGCTTTCCCCATCGGCGTTGCAATGTCCTTGCAATAGCGCTTCGATAAAAAACGATTCTTCATGTATCCTCCCAAACGTGGAATTGCTGCGCTGTTTTTATTCAGACAGTACCGTTTGCAATGCAGCCACCGTATGTTCCACATCCTTGCGTGACACGCCATGGTTTGTTACAAAACGGAACTCTCCCCCCTCATACCCGCCAATCAATACTCCGTGCTCCCGCATGCGTTCCGGCAAGGTTTCTAAAAAAGGAAGTTCCCGGTCGATCTTGCAAAAAACCATGTTTATTTCTACACTGTCAATGTCGAGCGTGATGCCAGGGACGCTCTGAAGCAGCGATGCCATATAGCGGGCGTTTTCATGATCAACGTGCAGACGCTCCGGCATTTTTTCAATTGCAAGCAGGCCTGCTGCTGCAAGGATACCGTTTTGCCGCATACCGCCGCCCAGCATCTTGCGGTACCTCCTTGCGCGCTCTACCATCTCTCGGCTTCCGGCAAACACAGCCCCGACGGGAGCGCAGAGGCCCTTGGAAAGGCAACAGGTCAACGTGTCGGTGTGCTGCGTCAATTCCTTTACATCAACACCAAGCGCAACCGCTGCATTAAATATGCGTGCACCGTCGAGATGCACGGGGATACCATGCGCATGCGCAAGAGTATAAATTTCCCGCATAGTGTCCAGCGGAACAACACGGCCGTTTGCAAGTGCGTTTTCCATGCAGATGAGCGCTGTACGAGGCTCATGGATATCGTCAGGCCGAATCGCCGCTTCAATACGTGCTGGGACGGGCAACCCGTTTTCATAAGGGATCTGACGGATGTTCGCGCCGGAAAGCACCGCTGCCGCACCGACCTCATGCATTACGATATGGCATTCCGCACCTGCGATCACCTCGTCACCACGCCGGGTGTTGCACATCAGCGCAAGCTGGTTTCCCATCGTTCCGGAAGTAATAAACAGCGCGGCTTCAAAGCCGAGAAGCTCGGCTGCACGTGCCTCCAAACGGTTGGTGGTCGGGTCATCCTGATATACATCATCTCCGACCTCTGCACTTGCCATCGCAGCACGCATCTCCAATGTTGGCTTCGTTACCGTATCGCTCCTCATATCAATCCAGTCCATTGCGTTTCTCCTCTCTGTCTCCATTCGACATCCTTTTATTGTGAATGGTAACGCGTTATAAAGGCTTCGTCAATACAAATTTCTTGTTTTAGAGGTTTTATGATATAATTAAAATGAAAAAGAAAGGTGGTATTTATGGCATCAAACTATGCGGGCGGGCAATATAAAGAGTATACGGCAATGCTGCGGCAGCGCATGAGCGAGCTTCCTTCTTTCTGTGCCGAGTTTTTCCGGGGAATTGAGAACGAAACCCTTGTGCGCACGCGCTGCGCTTATGCGGGCGATCTCAGGAACTTCTTCCGTTTTGTTACAACAGAGCTCCCGGCGTTTCAGGGGCGCGAGGTCAAATCCCTTACGCTTTCCGATCTCGATGCAATCAGTGCGACTGAAATTGAAATGTACCTTGCCCATGTTTCTTATTATACTGCTGAGGACAACCGTGAAGTTGTGAACCAGGATCGCGCAAAGGCGCGAAAGCTTTCAACGATCCGTTCTTTTTATAAGTATTTTTGTAAAAAAGAGAAGCTGAAAAACAACCCGCCTTCGCTTGTTGACCTGCCCACCATCCGCGAAAAAGCCATTATCCGCCTGGAACCAAACGAGGTTGCCATTTTGCTCGATGTCGTACAAAGCGGGGATGGATTAACCGAAAAGCAAAAAAAGTACCATGTGCGCACGCAAAAGCGGGATCTTGCAATCCTGACGCTCTTCCTCGGGACCGGCATCCGCATCAGTGAACTCGTTGGTATCAACATGGACGACATAAACTTTTCTGCAAATGAATTTTCGATTATTCGCAAAGGTGGGAATCAGGATATTCTTGTATTTGGGAATGAAGCACGCGCCGCACTTTTGGATTATATGCTTGAACGTGAACGCATCATCGCGGAAGAAGGACACGAAGAAGCGCTTTTCCTTTCCCTTCAGCGAAAACGGATTACTGTGCGTGCAGTAGAAAACCTGGTTGAGAAATATGCCGCGATTGCGGTTCCGCTTAAAAAAATATCGCCCCATAAGCTTCGCAGCACTTATGGGACGACTCTTTATCGGGAAACGGGCGATATTTACCTTGTAGCGGATGTGCTCGGACATAAAGATGTGAACACAACGCGCAAGCATTACGCCGCTGCCTCCGAAGACCGCAGGCGGCTCGCAGCAAAAGTTGTAAAGCTACGCGAAGATTAATGAACGGCTCTTATTCCTCCGAATCATCCGGATCAATATCAAACGCAAGGAGCGTATCACGGCTACGTGCTTTCTCGTGTTCCGCTTCGGCAGCGCGTTCCTCTTCTTCCAATGCACGCAGCTTCTCTTCCCACTCCGCAAGCAGTGCAGGATCGATATTGGGGCGCTCCAGCGGTTCGTTGAGTACGTTTACATCATCCAGCACATAATCTTCCGATAAAAGCTCGAATTCTGCAAAAACAGTATTAAATTCCCTGCCCGGTTCGTCAATACACCGACAGCAGTTATCGCAAAGCTTTCCGGGTTCCAAGTCGCAGTAATCATTTTCGGGAACGCGTCTAGTCATATCATTCACCTCACCCTGAAGTATCAGAACAAAAGTTTGATTTTGCGAGCATAGTATGCTATACTTTGCCTAACATTATACCACAATCGGGCTGTCATAGGAGAGTATCATGCCGAAACTTGGGAAAACTCAAAAAGCTGTTTATGAATTTATTTGTATTTATATCGAAGAAAACTTCATTCCGCCTACCGTGCGTGAAATCGGAGCAGCCGTAGGCTTAAAATCCACCTCCACAGTTCACATGCATTTGCAAAACCTTGCGGCAAAAGGCCTCATCATCCTAACCCCTTCCAAGCAGCGTTCCATTACGCTCCCCAAAAGCGTTGCACCTGCTTCTGCAATGTCCCCCGGCATGAACATACCGCTTGTGGGCAGTGTAGCAGCCGGACAGCCGATTCTTGCGGAAGAAAACATCCAGGATTATCTTTCCGTCCCCGAGTCATTTTTGCGCGGCCGTAGGCCCGGCGAGGTATTTGCACTGAATGTGCAAGGGGAAAGCATGATTGAAATCGGGATTCGGGATGGCGATACACTAATTGTGGATAAGGAAACAGAGGTTTTTGAAGGAGACATCATCATAGCGCGCGTGAGTGGTGAAACAGCAACTGTGAAGCGGCTTTACTTCGAAAAAGGGGAAAAAATCAGGCTCCAGCCTGAAAACCAAAGCATGGAGCCAATCATAGTGGACGCTTCGGATGTTGCCATCGACGGCAAGGTAGTTGGCCTTATCCGCAAATATTGAGCTTCCAAAGCGCATCCAAGGCCAGCATGACACCGAGTCTGCCGTGCGCATAGGTCAGCCCGCCCTGCACATATGCCGTGTAGGGCTTTTTAATTGGCGCATCCGCAGAAAGTTCGATAGAGGATCCTTGTACAAACGCACCTGCCGCCATAATAACCTGGCTTGTATAGCCGGGCATATCCCATGGCTCTGGCACAACAAAGCTATCCACCGGCGATGCGGCCTGAATGCTCCGGCAAAAGGCAATCAGAGCCTCCGCAGTGCTGAACCGCAATGACTGAACAATGTCCGATCGTTCCGCATCGCTGGACGGAAGCGTTTCCATGCCACATGCTTCAAAGGCCCGTGCAAAAAGCGCTGCTGTTTTCAAACTCTGCGCGGTAATATGCGGAGCCAGAAACAGGCCTTGGTAAAACGGTGCATAGCTGCCGGCATAGGAACCAACTTCACGCCCCATACCGGGTACCGTAAGGCGCTCGGCAATGCGTTCAATGCAAGCATGTGTTCCCGCGATGTATCCGCCTGTCGGCGCAATTCCGCCACCGGGATTCTTTATGAGCGATCCAATCTCAACATCTGCGCCAAATGCAGCCGGTTCAGACGTGCGCGTAAACTCTCCATAACAGTTGTCCACAACAATGATGCAATCCGGCTTTGCCTTTCGCACCGCATCAAATGCAGTTGCAAGGTCCGTTTCCGGCAGCAACGCATTGCGCCAAGAATAGCCACGCGAACGCTGGAAGTAAACGACGGAAGCTTGGGTTTGCAAAAGAGTGAAAACTACAGCCTCCACATTGATGCATCCCGTTTCCGTGAGTGGAACCTCTTCATATGAAATTCCCATACGCCTGAGGGATCCATACGCGTCTCCGGAAATCCCGATCGCCTTTTCCAATGTGTCATACGGCCGGCCGGTTGCGGAAAGCATACAGTCCCCCGGCTCAAGCAGCCCGGCAAGCGCAGTAAAGATCGCATGCGTGCCTGAGGTGAACTGCGGACGCACAAGCGCGTCCTCCGCATCAAGCGCATAGGCAAACACACGATCCAGCGCATCGCGGCCGATGTCATCATACCCGTATCCTGTCGTGGGAGTAAAATGATGAAGCGCAATTTTTTCCCGCTGCAACGCATGTAGTACCTTCGCCTGATTGCTGTACTCCGTTGCTTCGATGCGCGCAAAAACCGGAATAAGATCTTCTTCGGCTGCCTTTACAAGCGCCTGCGCGCGCTCCGAAATGGAAAATTCCGCATAAGGGTTTTTCTGATTTTGGTTCATTTCTGTTCTTCCTTTGCTTCTTTCTTCAAACCGCCCGGCTCAATAACGATTGCACGTTCCGGAGTGATCGTAGAGATTGCATGCTTGTAAAGCAGCATCTGCTTTCCGCCGGCTTCGGCTAAAATTGCATAGCTGTCAAAACTTATAATCAGAAGATGATTAAGCTGGTATCCGTTGACTACATGCACAGTAACCGGGATTTTTTCTTTTCTGAGAGAGTTTAAAAACGTGTCCTGCAACCCGCCAAAGGGCTTCATGCTATTATCGGCAGCCATGTTATTCCTCCCCGTCTTCCTGCAGAAATTGTGCCGCGATCGCCTCTCCAAGTGCTGAAATATCGGCATACGCGGCTGCATCATACCAGCGGATGCGCGAATCCCGTTTAAACCATGTAATCTGCCGCTTTGCAAAGCGCCGCGTCTCCCGCTTAATTGCTTCAACCGCTTCAGAAAGCGTAATTGTTCCGCTCAAAAAAGAGAGCAGCTGTTTATAGCCAAGGCCTTGCAGCGCGGGAAGTTCGGGAGAATATCCCTTTTCAAGCAGCGCCTTTACCTCGTCCAGCAGCCCCTGCTCCATCATGCGGTCTACGCGCTGCTCGATCCGCGCATACAAAACCTCGCGCGGCATTGTAAGCCCGGCGATGCGCACCGTGTAGGGAAGCTTTGACTCATCAAGCGCTGAAAAGCCTTCTCCGTTTTCAGAAATCGGCCTTCCGGTAAGCTCAAATACCTCAAGCGCGCGAATAACGCGTTTTTTATCATTTGGATGTAGGCGTGCGGCTGAAGCTGGGTCGACCTCCTGCAGCCGTTTATGGGCGGCACCGGGCTGCTCCGCCTCGAGGGACACGTATTTTTCACGAATCGCCGGATCCGCAGGTGCACCCGTAAAGTTGAGCGGATAGGTCAAAGCATTTACGTACAGACCTGTTCCCCCAACAACGAGCGGACGTTTCTCGCGCGCGGCAATGTCGGCAATGCATGCATCCGCCATCTCTCGAAAACAGGCAACGCTGAACTTCGTCTCATTCGGTGCAACAACGCTGAGCATGTGGTGCGGTATTCCCGCGCGTTCCTCCATGGAAGGTTTTGCGGAACCAATATCCATGCCACGGTAAACCTGAATGGAATCCGCAGAAATGACTTCCGCGTTGATGCACTTTGCGACCTCAAGCGACGCCGCAGTTTTTCCGCTGGCTGTTGGACCAACAATTAAATAGAGCTTCTGCTTTTCCCGCATATGCTTAAAGTACCCTCTTAAAAAGCTTTTCAAAATCTATCTTGGCCATTTTTACCATAACTGGGCGGCCATGGGGGCAGGTAAGCGGCGTACCTTCCGTTTCATATTCTCGCAAAAGCGCCTCAATCTCAACGTGGTCAAGCGTCTCTCCCGCTTTTACCGCATGTTTGCATGCCGCCTGAATCAGCGCGGCACGCTTCAGTTCAACGGTAGAAAGACGGTTGCGACGATCGAGCAGGGCAATTGCCTCATGCAGGAAAGCGGCTGCTTGCGGCTCACCAATTAAATATGGTACAGCACGTACGCTCACGGTCAGCATCCCAAATTCCTCGATGTCGAAGCCAAGCTCTGCAAATTGCGGAAGGTTTTCCATTAAAGTCTCAAACTCAAGCGGTGAAAGCTTGATAACGGCCGGGATCAACAATATTTGGGATTGTGCTGCGACACCCTTTTCAGCAAATCGCTCATACAGCCTGCGCTCATGCGCAGCATGTTGGTCAATGAAGAAAGTGTCTTCATCCTGCTGAACGATCCAATAACAATCAAACACCTGGCCAATAATGCGGTATGAGCCGCAGGTAAGCCTGAGCTGTTCGTTCCGTTCCACAAGAGGCGCAGGCCGTTTATCCCGTTCCTGCGCTTGCTCAGTTTTGGGTTCAGAAAGCGCTTCCGGCATGGAGGATGAGCTCTTTTGCCATGGCGTTAATTGCCGCTCCGGAATCTTGACCTGTGGAGCTACGGTAACTGATTCGGGCTCTCGAAGTATGAGGGGCTGAGCAGGCTTCGTGGATACGTCAAACGGAGAAAATGATGCTTGCGCAATGCATTCCTCTTTTGAATCAGGCGCATATGCCGTAATAGATGGTATCGTCTCCCTATCCTGTGTTTTGCGCACATATTCGGCTGATCGGCTGAATTCTGTCTGCGGCCAACCTCCACCCGTCGTGTGCGGAATTGGCATGGACACAGGATCTCCCAAAGCCTGCCTTGCAGCGATCGTGGCCGCACGCATAACGCGTTCTTCATTTTTAAAGCGTACATCCAGCTTGTTGGGATGCACGTTTACATCGATCTCATTCGGCGAGATCGCAAGGCTAAGCACGGCAAATGGGAATTTTCCAACCATCAGGCGCATATCATAAGCGCGCTGGAGCGCAAAGGAGAGTTTTTGCGATTTAATATAGCGCGCATTGATAAAAAAGCTCTGTGCGTTCCGATTGCTTCGCGCCGCCTGTTCCGTTGCAATAAAGCCGGAAAGGCGCACATATCCGTCATCATAAAATAGCTCACGCAAATGCGGAAGCATATCCGCACCGTATACACAGTAGATTGCATCCTGCAGATTTGTGTCTCCCGCACTTTGAAACACGGTTTTGCCATTTTGCACAAGTTTAAAGGCAACGTCGGCGCGCGCCATCAGCATGCGGGAAATGTAATCGCTGATGTAAGCGGATTCAGCCCGTGCGCTTTTAATGAATTTCAGGCGTGCAGGAACATTGAAAAACAGGTTCTCTACCTCAATTGCCGTACCCTGCGGAGTACCTGTGGCATGATTTTCTTTTACTTCGCCGCCACTGACGCGAAGGAGCGTTCCTGCTTCTTCCTCTGCCGTGCAGGTTTTAAGCGTTACATGCGAAACAGCGGCGATGGAAGCAAGCGCTTCGCCACGGAAGCCAAGCGTCTCGATATGAGAAAGGTCGTCCGCAGTGCTGATTTTGCTTGTCGCATGCCTGAGGAACGCGGTTTCCACATCCTCAGCCGGAATACCGCAACCGTTGTCTGTTACGCGAATGGATTCGAGTCCCCCGCCTTTTGTTTCGATGGTGATGGCGGAGGCGCCTGCGTCAAGCGCGTTTTCAACGAGCTCTTTTACAACGGAAGCCGGCCGCTCAACAACCTCTCCTGCGGCGATTTGATTTGCCGTAAGCTGGCTTAGTACTTTAATCCGTTTCATGTTTACCTCAATTTTGCCCGCATATGCAAATCATAGAGCGTGTTGAGTGCTTCAAGCGGCGTGAGCGAATCCACGTTCATCTGTTTGAGCGACTCCACAATGTCATCTGGCGCAGGCGAGCCGAACAGCGTAAGCTGCTGCACATCATCCGCCGCAGGACGAAGCTCGTCCAAAAGGCCATGGTTAATGTCCGCCGCTTCAAGCTGCTTGAGCAACTCCTTCGCACGCGCAATCACATCGTCCGGAAGGCCAGCTAGCCGTGCAACCTGCACACCAAAACTTTTGTCCGCACCGCCACGAACAATGCGGCGCAGAAAAATGATATCGTCCCCAACCTCTTTTACGGAAATGCGGTAATTCTTGATCCCTGCAAGCTTGCCTTCCAGCTCTGTCAATTCATGATAATGCGTAGCGAAGAGGGTTTTAGCGCCGCATTTTGATGGATCCGCTATATGCTCCAGCACAGCCCATGCAATGGAGAGGCCGTCAAACGTGCTTGTTCCACGGCCGATCTCGTCAAGAATCAAGAGGCTGTTTGCCGTGGCGTTATTGAGGATGTTGGAAACCTCGCTCATTTCTACCATAAACGTGCTTTGTCCGGAAGCTAAGTTGTCCGATGCACCCACACGGGTGAAGATGCGATCCGTCACCGTGATTGCTGCCTTTTTTGCAGGCACAAAGGAACCCACATGCGCCATCAGCACAATGAGCGCCACTTGGCGCATGTATGTGCTCTTCCCCGCCATGTTAGGGCCTGTCAATATCAAAAGGCGGTTCTCTTTTGCATCCAACAGCGTATTGTTGGGAACAAAGCCGTCTTTTAAAGAGCGCTCTACCACAGGGTGCCGTCCATCCACAATATTTATCGCGCCCTTCTTTTGGATATGCGGGCGGCAATAATCGTTTTCAAACGCCACTTGTGCAAGGGAACGGTAGACATCCAGCTCTGCAATGAGTTTTGCATCTTTCTGCAAACGTTCAATGCAGCCTGCCAACGTCTCTCTCAGCTCTATGAAAAGCCGGTATTCCAAAGAGACAAGCTTTTCTTCAGCGCCCACAATTGTTTCTTCCAGTTCTTTAAGCTCCGGCGTAATATAGCGCTCCGAATTTGCAAGCGTCTGCTTGCGCTGATACGTGTAGGGCACAAGGTTTTGGTAAGATTTTGTTACATCGATATAATATCCAAATACGCGGTTATAGCCAATTTTTAGGTTTTTTATGCCCGTAGCCGATCGTTCATCAGCCTCCATTTTTGCAATCCAGCTTTTCCCGTTGCGTGCAGCTTCGCGCAGAGAATCTACTTCAGCATTAAAGCCATCCCGGATAACCCCCCCCTCCTTCACACTCAGCGGAGGGCTTTCAACAATCGCTGCATTGAGCAGCGCAGCAATATCATCCATAGGGTCAAGGTTCGCAGCAATGCGCCGGAATTCGGGCGCTTCGAGCGCAGCGACCGCCTTAAGTACTTCAGGCAGGTGGCTAAGGGAAGCGCGCAGGGCATCGCAGTCACGGGCATGAACCGTGCCATATGCGATGCGGCTGCAGAGCCGTTCAATATCATAAATTGAATTGAGCGCGCTGCGCAGCGTCTCCCGCGCATGCTGTTTTTTGAAAAGCTCCTCCACTGCGTCCAAACGCGCGTTGATGTCGTCCATATTTTGCAGAGGTTGTTCCAGCCAAGCGCGCAAAAGGCGTGCTCCCATCGCCGTTGCGGTTTTATCCAGCAGATACAGGAGCGTGCTCTTTTTGCTGCCTTCAAAACGCAGCGGTTGTGTGAGCTCCAGGTTACGGCGTGTGGACGCATCCAGCCCCATGTAAAGCGTTCGGCGCAGCACACTGATCTTTCGAATATGCGCAAGCGAATTTTTCTGTGTTTCCTCTAGGTAATTCAGCAGGGCGCCTGCCGCAGAAATCGCAGAACAAAGTTTTTCGCAGCCGAATCCGGCAAGGCTTGCAACGCCAAAGTGCGTGCAGAGGCGCATGTTTGCCTGCTCCTGTTCAAAAGCCCAGCCAGCATAGCATTCAAGAAAGCTCGTTGCCTGCAGGCGTTTCACAAGCGATTCCTGCAAAAAAAGCGCATCGTTTGCAATGATTTCGGTGGGTTGGATGCGAGCCAACTCATCCATAAGCTCAGTTGCCCATTTTTCAGAATTGAACTCCATCACGACAAAATCGCCCGTGGAAACATCACAATAGGCAAGGCCCAAAGTGTTCGCACAAAGGAACAAAGAGGCTATGTAATTGTTCTTGCGCTCATTGAGCATGCTTTCCTCAATCACAGTGCCGGGCGTAAACACGCGCACAACATCGCGTTCCACCAGCCCTTTTGCAAGTGCCGGGTCAGTCAACTGCTCGCAAACAGCCACCTTATAACCCTTTTCAATCAGGCGGCTAATATAAGAATCTACTGCATGATATGGTACGCCGCACATCGGAGCACGCTCCTCGAGCCCGCAATCACGCCCGGTGAGTACGATGTCAAGTTCGCGCGCCGCAGTCAGCGCATCCTCAAAAAACATTTCATAAAAATCGCCCAAACGGAAAAACAAAAGGCAATCGCTATATTTTTCCTTAAGCGTCAGGTATTGCTGCATCATGGGCGTCAGGCTTGCCGGCATTGGCGCATTTTCCTCCCGTTCAATTGTCCGCACAAAACAAATTCCGGCGCATGCCGGGTAAAGCGTTTAATGCTTGCAGCCGCCGCAGCCGCCGCAATCACCACCGCATGCTCCTGTGGGCTCATCGCTGAAGTCAGCGCCGATGCAAGCCGCAATCACACGGTTCACGCGCTGCATCAGGGCTTCAAAAGCATGCTGCGCGTCCAGCATCTCCACAAACGGCCCGGACTCCATCAGTTCAGTTTGGATGTCGTCAATTTCATTGGAAAGCGTAGAGAGGTCAATTCGATTATCCGAATCTCCTCCCTCAGCCAGCAGATCCGCAATCATCCTCTGCTTTTCCTGAAGCAGGTTGATCGTATTGGCTAAAGTCTCGTTTTCCTCTATGGCAGCGCGCGCCTGAAGCATGCGCCTGAATTCTTGGGATTCGCTCAGTGCAATACCAAGCTCTCTTGCTTTTTCAATCACCATTTGATTTTTCCGCCCTTCTCTCATTCATTCCACAAGTTCGCCAATCAGCGAATTGTTCTGTATTCCCGTAATCCTCACATGGCGCATTGACCCAATGAGTCCCGCGTCACCGGGAAAATATACCATTTTAAAATTTGTGAGTTTTCCATATGCCATGGGTGCTTTCTCCCGCCGGTCGCAACCTTCGACGAGTACCGTGCCCTCTTGGCCGATGTATTTCCGGTTTCCCACCTTAAGCTGCTCTGCACTGCATGCATTCAGGCGAAGCAAGCGATCTTTTTTGACCTCTTCGGGGACTTGGTTCTCCATCTCCGCAGCGCGCGTCCCAAGGCGTGGTGAATACATGAAGGTATATGCGGCTGAAAAACCGACCTGCCGCACAAGCGCAAGGGTTTCCTCAAAATCCTCCTCTGTTTCGCCGGGAAAGCCTACAATAATGTCTGTTGTGAGCTCCACACCCTCTACTGCCGCTCGGATATCTTCTACGAGGCCGAGATATTTTTCGCGTGTATAGCGGCGGTTCATTTCGGAAAGAATGCGGTTGCTGCCGGACTGGACCGGCAGATGAATATGATTGCAGACCTTTGGCAGGGTTGCCATCGCCTCGATCAACCGGGGAGAAAGATCCTTGGGGTGCGATGTCATAAAGCGGATGCGTTCAATGCCCTCCACAGTGCTTACGCGGCGAAGAAGCTCTGGAAAATCCACCCCGTCATCCGCATAGGCATAGGAGTTAACGTTCTGTCCAAGCAGCGTAATTTCCCGGAAACCACGCTCCGCAAGTGAACGTACCTCAGCAACAATGTTTTCGGGTGCACGGGAGCGTTCCCTGCCGCGTACATACGGCACAATACAGTATGAGCAAAAGTTGTTGCATCCGTACATAATCGTAACAAAGGTGGAAAAGCTGCCGCCGCGCACCACGGGCAGCCCTTCGGCAATCTCGCCGTCACTTTCACGTACAGAAAACACACGTTCGCCTGCCAGCGTGCGGGACAGCAGCAATGGGAAATGATGCAGCTCATGTGTTCCGAACACAAGATCCACAAACGGGAAACGCTTAAAAAGCCGCTCAGCAACTTCTCGCTGTTGCATCATGCAACCGCATACGCCTATCAAGAGACCCGGTTCGTCCTCCTTCCGCTTTTTAAGCGCTCCAATGTTGCCGAACACGCGCTTTTCAGCATGTTCGCGCACACAACATGTGTTGAACAGCAGCAGGGTCGCTTCTTCCTTTGAAGGCGCAGGGGAAAATCCGCATGTTTGCAGCATGCCGGAAAGCTTCTCGGCATCATGATCGTTCATCTGGCAGCCGTAAGATTCGATATAATATTGAAAGCCGCGTCCTTCCAGCTCCTTCTTTAAGCTGGCTGAAGCCTGAAGGCTTTTCTGCAGCTCTTCCGGCGGAACTTCAACAGTTTTTCTCATTCGTTTACCTCATAAGCATATTTACACTAATGCTATTATATCTTTTATGGGTGCAATCCGCAACAAAAGAAAGAATCATACTTCCCCCTCCTGCTGCCGCCGCTTTATTTCGCCGTCTTCTGCACCTGGAGTCCTTATAGCATGCTTTCTTTGCAGGCTCCGCTTAAAACGTTGCACCAATACAAAACTTGCAGCATAGAAATGATTGACAGACAACGATGCTGAATGCTATAATACGTTCGTTGAGCCAAAGGGGCATGATGTAATGGTAACATAGCGGTCTCCAAAACCGTTCTTGAGAGTTCGAATCTTTCTGCCCCTGCCATAGTCGCCGCAAGCTTCATAATCGCTTGCGGCGATTTTTTATGTTCCGCTGCTCCCCTTTTCCGCAAGCGGTTCATTGTCGCTGTCAAGTTTCCTCAGGTTGCACGTGTTCAAAGCTGCACCCAAGACTGCCGAAAAGCAGCTGCTTTTCCTTTCCTGTATGAGCGCCGTTTCTTTTTCAATAAAACTGCACGATATAATCGCGTAGATTGTCATATGCGATGCGCCGCACCTCCGCCTCCGAAAGACCCTCGTGCAAAAGTGCGTCGAGCAGCCTTGGTACATCGCCCCAGTTCTTTAAATCTCTGGGATATTCGCTCATGCCGTCAAAATCCGAACCGAGCGCCACATGCTCCAAGCCGCCCACTTCCGCTATATGCAGAATATGCCTCACGATGTCCGCAATACTGGCTTCTCCTTTTCGGCAGAGCTGTGGCGGATAGTAGTTCACGCAGACAACACCGCCGCTTTCCGCAATGGCGCGGATGTGTTCATCCGAAAGCGACCGTTTATGAGGACAGACTGCGCGTGCATTGGTATGCGAGGAAAACACCGGATGCTTCACACTGGAAAGTACGTCATCGATGCCTGCATCGCTCAGGTGTGCCAAATCCACCGCCATACCGATGCGATCCATCTCGTAAACGATTTCACGTCCAAGTTTTGTGAGCCCGCGGTTCACACGGCTCATTGCGGGATGTGCCAATTCATTTGTGGCGTTCCAGGTCAAAGTCATAGCACGCACGCCAAGCCGATAAAACAGGCGCAGATTTTCTTCACGCCCCATCAATGCCTCTCCGCCTTCGATGGTGAGCACCGTTGCAGTCTTTCCGCTTTCCGGCGTAAACTCCCGCGAGAACGGTATGATGCCGGCATCCTTGCATTCTTCAAGCATGCGGTAATACGCATCGATCAGCCACATGCACTGCTGCAGGCCGGAGGCTCGCATGTCCGGGTCAATCCATGCCGCAAAAAACTGGATAGAAGCACCGCCCTGATGTAAATACGGCAGGCTGACAGCCTGCCGGGGCGCTGTTGTTTTCAGTTTGAAATGGTCATAAAGCATGTAATATAAAAAATCACAATGTGCATCCGCAACCGGAATCAAGTGTTCCACATTTCCTCCCACTTAAAAATCAAGGATATGCAGCCAAGCATATCCTTGATTTTTTCAAACATTATTTTGCAAATTCCACGGCGCGCGTTTCGCGGATTACGTTCACCTTGATCTGTCCCGGATATTCGAGCTCTGTCTCAATGCGCTTAACGATTTCCTTAGCCATGATGATGGTATCGGCATCATTCACGTTCTCCGGTTTTACAACAATACGCACCTCGCGGCCCGCCTGAATCGCATAGGACTTATCTACGCCCTCAAAAGAGTTCGCAATTTCTTCCAACTTTTCAAGGCGCTTAATGTAATTTTCAAGCGTCTCGCGGCGCGCACCGGGCCGCGCGGCGGAAATTGCATCTGCGGCCTGAACGAGTACAGCCTCTACCGTCGCCGGCTCCACATCGCCATGATGTGCCATAATCGCGTTTACGACCTGATTGTTTTCACGATATTTTTTAGCGAGATCAGCGCCAATCTGCACATGTGGTCCTTCAACCTCATGATCGATTGCCTTGCCAATATCATGCAAGAGGCCAGCGCGCTTTGCAAGGCTAACGTTTGCCCCGATTTCGGCCGCCATGATGCCTGCAAGGTGAGAGACCTCAATGGAATGCTTCAGCACATTTTGTCCATAGCTGGTACGATAGCGCAGGCGGCCAAGTACTTTCACAAGCTCATGGTGCAATCCGTGAATGCCGGTTTCAAAAATTGCCTGTTCCCCTGCCTCGCGGATCTGTACATCAACTTCCTTGCGCGCCTTTTCCACCATTTCTTCAATGCGTGCAGGATGGATTCGGCCATCCATGATAAGCTTTTCAAGCGCGATGCGCGCTACTTCGCGGCGAACAGGGTCAAACCCCGAAAGGATGACAGCCTCGGGCGTATCGTCGATAATGAGATCGACACCGGTTGCGGTCTCAAGTGTACGGATGTTGCGGCCCTCACGCCCAATGATGCGGCCTTTCATTTCATCGTTTGGAAGCGGAACAACGGAAACTGTAGTTTCCGCCACATGATCGGCAGCGCAGCGCTGAATGGCCATGGAAACGATGTTGCGCGCACGCTTATCCGCTTCTTCCTTGGTCTTTGCTTCAATATCGCGGATCATCAGCGCCGCTTCGTGGCGGGCATCACGCTCCACATTGCTCAAAAGGATTTCCCTTGCCTCGTCCATCGACATTCCGGAAATGGTTTCAAGCTCCTTAAGCTGGCGGTCATGCAAATCCTGAATGGAAGCTTCGAGATCCTCTACCTCTTTCTGCTTCCTGTTCAGCGCCTCTTCCCGTTGTTCAACGCCGTCAATTTTCTTATCCAGTGTTTCCTCGCGTTGAACCAATCTGCGCTCAGCGCGCTGCAATTCGTTGCGCCGGTCGCGGTTTTCCTTTTCGTTTTCGCTCTTGATTCGGTAAACCTCTTCCTTTGCTTCCAAAATGGTCTCTTTTTTTATGCTTTCTGCGCGTTTCTGCGCATCATCAATCATTTGCTTGACGGCGTCCTCCGCCTTTGCAACCTTGGCTTCCGCGATATTTCGACGATAGCAGTATCCGCCAAAACCGCCCGCAGCCAAACAAGCCACCCCAACTGCAATGGGGATTATAATGTCGTTCACAGACAAACAAGCACCTCCAAGTGTATATAAAATGCCGAGTATCTCACTACTCAGTATGCATGGACACAATTCCATAAACCGCAAAATCTATGAAATTACACACCGACATAATTACTCACAGTTATTTTAACCCCTTTGAAAATAAAAGTCAAGGATACGGGGGGCCGTATCCTTGACATGCTTAAGATATTTTTTACGCTGTTTTCAGCGTTCACCGGAGGCTTATTCTTCCGCTTCCGGATGCGCCTCCGGCTTGGCAGCAGCTGCAGCAAGTTCTGCACGGAGCTTATGCTCAATTTCGTTGCACAGCTCCTGATTGTCCTTCAAAAACAGGCGTGCATTGTCGCGCCCCTGCGCCATACGCATATCCCCATAGGAATACCAAGCCCCAGTCTTGTTGATGATTTTGTGGTTTACGGCCATATCCAACACAGATCCCTCATGCGAGATGCCTTCGCCGTAAATAATGTCAAATTCAGCGGTTTTAAACGGCGGAGCAACTTTATTTTTTACAACCTTAATCCGCGTCCTGTTGCCGACGACGTCGTTGCCGTTTTTGATGGAATCAATCCGGCGCACGTCAAGCCGAATGGAAGCATAGAATTTAAGCGCTTTACCGCCTGTGGTGGTTTCCGGATTGCCGAACATTACGCCAACTTTTTCGCGGAGTTGGTTAATAAAGATGACGATCGTGTTGGATTTGCTGATGACACCCGCAAGTTTGCGCAACGCCTGGGACATAAGACGCGCCTGCAAGCCGACATGCGAATCCCCCATATCGCCCTCAATTTCCGCCTTTGGCACCAATGCTGCTACAGAGTCGATAACAACAACATCCATCGCCCCGCTGCGCACCAACGCCTCACAGATTTCAAGCGCCTGTTCTCCAGTATCCGGCTGGGATACATAAAGTTCATCCACATCTACGCCCAGATTCTCTGCGTATACAGGGTCAAGCGCATGTTCTGCATCAATGAACGCAGCCGTTCCGCCAAGCTTCTGGGATTCGGCGATTACATGCAGCGCAATTGTCGTTTTACCGGAAGATTCCGGGCCATAAATTTCAATAATTCTACCGCGCGGAATGCCGCCCACGCCAAGGGCAAAATCCAGCTCCAGGCAACCGGAAGGGATCGTGGAAACGCTGATCTTTGCAGCCGCATCGCCCAACTTCATCACAGCGCCCTTACCAAATTGTTTTTCGATTTGGCTTAATGCCATCTCCAATGCTTTTTCTTTTTCCATTGCCATAGCGGACGGTACCATCCTTTTTTTAATAATCAGAGTGTTGGAATAATTCTAACATATGTTCGCTTTTTTTGCATCAGCAATTTGTTAAGCTTCCGCATAAATAACGCCGGAGCAGGTCGAGTGCATTAAGACTCGCCGCGTTGCGGATCCGTTCCCGGTTTCCGCTCAAATGCAGTTCCCGCACAACTGTGCCCTTTGCGCCGGCAAGCGCGATATACACAAGACCGACAGGGCGCTCTGCTGTCCCGCCGTCCGGTCCTGCGATTCCGGTCGTCGCAAGGCCCAGTGAAGCACCGGAAGTTGCACGAACCCCTTCTGCCATTTCGCGGGCAACCGCTTCGCTTACGGCAGTATGCGCTTCCAGCGTTTCCCGTTTTACGCCAAGACGGCGCATCTTTGCCTCATTTGAATAGGTAACCGCTCCCTCCAAAAAATACTCCGATATCCCCGGAACGGAAATGAGTTTTGAAGCGATCATACCGCCTGTGCAACTTTCCGCTGCGGCAAGCGTCATTCCATGCTCTCGGAGCAGTGCGGCACAGACCTCGTGGAGTTCCTGATCGTTTGTTGAATAGACTACGCTGCCAAGCGTTTCCTTGATTTCTGCAAGCAAAGGGGCCACCATCAGTTCGCCTTCGGCTACATTCTTACAGCGTGCCGTGACGCGCAGCTTCATTTCTCCGGCAAGCGCATAAGGCGCAACCGTTGGGTTTGTTTGCCGTTCCATCAATGGTAAGAGGCGGTATTCCGCTTCGGATTCTCCCATGCCGAAGACGTGCACAACGCGGGACAGAAGCATATACCCGCTTCGCTTCTCAAGATATGGCATTACGGAAGCGTCAAACATCGGCGCCATTTCTTTTGGCGGTCCGGGAAGTAAAATTGCAGCCTTCTCCCCTGCCTCTACGATGCAGCCGGGCGCCGTACCGTTTGGGTTCAGCAGGATGATACAGCCGCGCGGGAACATAGCCTGCTTCATGTTATTCGGCGTCATCTCGCGTCCCATGCGGGCAAAGCGTGCGCGGATATGCGCTTCAGAAGCCGGATCAAGTACAAGATCCAGCTCGAATGCATCCGCAATCGTTTCTTTGGTAAGGTCGTCTGCAGTGGGTCCGAGTCCCCCTGTCAGGATCAGCAGATCCGCCCGGGAAAGCGCAAGGTCTACCGCAGCAACAAGGCGATCGTGATTATCGCCAACCGTAGTTTGAAAGTAGCAGTTAATTCCAAGATCACACAACTTTTGGGAAATATATTGCGCGTTTGTATTCAAAATATTGCCCATCAGCAGCTCTGTGCCGACGGAAAGTATCTCAGCCGTCATGATTTCGCCTTTCTGAAGTTAATCAAATTTCAGAGCCTTGAGGTTTTTTACGATATAGTCTGTGCAGGACCACACTGCCAATACCACGGAAATCCAAATTACAATCTGATCAAACGGCACGCCAATTCTATTGAACAGCGGATTGCCCAAAAGGATGAGCACTATGCCAATAAATTGTGTTAAAGTCTTAAGTTTCCCGATCTTCCCCGCTGCAATCACAACGCCCTGCGTAGCAGAAACGAGGCGAAATGCGCTGATGACAAGCTCGCGGCCAATGGTCAGGAATGTGGCAATTGGAGAGCAGAGGCCATATGCCGTCAGCATAATCATCGCCGCTGCAGTCAAAAGTTTGTCCGCCATAGGGTCCATCAATTTGCCAAAATCGGTGATGAGATTATACTTGCGTGCGATGTACCCATCGAGCATGTCCGTGAAATATGCTACAACAAACACGACGGCGGCAATATACATCGCTCCTTCCACAGGTAAGTAAAAACACGCCACAAATACAGGGACCAGAATAATGCGCAGGATTGTGAGTTTATTTGGGAGGTTCATTGCAGGAGTTCTCCTTTCAGATCATATGCATCCGCATGTGTCAATTTAACCTTTACAAACTTTCCGGGTATGAGGCCGGCATTCTTTGTGCCGGAAACGGCAATCATGCCATCCACGTCAGGCGCTTCCGCATAGCTTCTGCCATATGCCATATCCCCTGAAACACGTTCCACCAGAACGGTTTCCGTTTTGCCCACACGTTTTCTGTTCAATTCAAGAGAAATATGCCGCTGTGCACGCATGATTGCATCAAGGCGCTCCTGCTTCACATGCTCCTCAACTTGCCCGTCCATCAGCGCCGCAGATGTTCCATCCTCCGGAGAGAATGCAAATGCGCCGACGCGGTCGAAAGGATAGCTTTTCAAGAATTCAGCCAATTGCCCGAATTCGGCTTCCCCCTCACCCGGAAAGCCCAACATGACCGTTGTACGCAGAATAAACGCATCCGAAGCCCTGCGGATGTATTCAACCATATGCTCGATGTGTTCGCGCGTACCGTGACGGTTCATGCGCGTAAGCAACGCAGGCGCAATATGCTGAATGGGCATGTCGATATACTTTACAATTTTGTCGTTGGAAAGCATGGTGTCAATCAGTTCTTCCGTTACCGTATTCGGATATGCATAGAGGACGCGAATCCATTGGAAACCATCGACTCCACACAGTGCCCGCAAAAGCTCGGCAAGCATAGGCTTGCCGTAAAGCTCGCTTCCATAGGCAGAAGTGTCCTGTGCGATCAATGTAAGTTCTTTTACGCCGCTTTCCGCCAAAGAATGCGCTTCTCTCAGCAGCACATCCATAGGCACGCTCTTTCTTCCGCCGCGGATCAACGGGATTGCGCAATAAGTGCACCGGTTGTCGCATCCATCCGCGATGCGCAGGTAGGCACTGTAAGCAGGCGTAGTAAGAATCCGGCCTCCATGCATCGCGCAGTTCGCTGGAAGCCCCAGCATCGTACACACACGCCGTACCAACAGTTCCGGCTCGCGCACGCCCCAAAAGAGATCCACCTCTGGCATTTCTGCTTCAAGCTCACCGGGGTAACGCTGGCTCAGGCAGCCAGCCATCACGAGCAGCTTACAGCGTCCGGTTTGCTTATATTGCGCCATCTCAAGCGTGGTATTGATAGATTCTTCCTTTGCAGGAGTTATAAAGCCACAAGTGTTCACAAGAAGCACCTCCGCCTCTTCCGGATTCGGCGTAATCGTAAACCCCACATCCGCAAAGCAGCCGAGGATGCGCTCGGAATCCACGCGGTTTTTTGAACACCCAAGCGAAATAACACCGACTGTACTCATTCTTCGTGCCCCTCCGTCTCATTTCCCGTTCCAAACATGCGGTTATATTCCGCGTGGTCGATCAAAAGCTTACGCGGTTTGCTGCCATCAAAACCGCTTACGATCTTCATCTGTTCCATGATGTCAATCAAGCGCGCAGCCCGCGCATACCCTACGCGCAAGCGGCGCTGAATCATTGAAATGGATGCCTGCCCGCTGTCAAGTACGATCTTGACAGCCTCCGGCAAAAGCTCGTCCTCCTGCTTTCCATTGCCCTGCGCGCCGGTGGCAGCGCCGGTAGTCAATTCCTCAAACGCGCTTTCCTGCACAGGCGGTACAGACTGGGTTTCGCCAAAGAAATCCATTACACGTTCCACCTCTTCATCCGAAACAAAAGCCGCCTGTGCACGCACAGGTTTATTTGCGCCGTTTGCATGGAACAACATGTCGCCTTTGCCGAGCAGTTTTTCCGCACCGCTTTCATCCATGATGACGCGGGAATCCACGGCGGAAGATACCATAAACGCGATTCGTGAAGGAATGTTTGCTTTTATCAGGCCCGTAATGATATCTGTGGAAGGGCGCTGGGTGGCAACAATCAAATGGATGCCGGAAGCACGGCCAAGCTGCGCTATGCGGCAGATAGACTCCTCCACCTCCTTCGCGGCAACCATCATCAGATCTGCAAGTTCGTCAATCACGATCACGATGCGTGGAAGCTTTTCCTCCTCCGATACAAGGCTGTTATAGCGATCCAATCCGCGCGCGTTCTTTTGTGCCATCTTCTGGTAGCGCTGTTCCATCTCAAGCACAGCCCACTTCAGCGCACCCGCTGCCTTCTTGGGATCCGTTACAACGGGCAGAAGCAGATGCGGAAGTGTTGAAAACACCTTCATTTCGACCACTTTGGGGTCGATCAGAATCATCCGCACATCACTCGGCGCAGATTTGTACACCATGCTGATAATAATATCATTAATGCAGACGCTTTTTCCGGAACCCGTGGAGCCTGCAATCAACAGATGCGGCATGCGGTCGAGATCTGCGAACATCACCTTGCCCGCAATGTCCTTACCGAGCGCGAACGCGATGGGGGATTTCGCGGCCATATACTCTTTGGATTCCACGATTTCACGAAGCAGCACCGGCGCCGTATTCTTATTTGGGATTTCGATGCCGATTGCGGCCTTCCCCGGAATGGGCGCTTCAATGCGCACGCGCGGGGCAGCAAGTGCGAGCGCAATATCCTGTGAAAGGGTTGTGATGCGATTTACGCGCACTCCTTGTGCCGGCTGCAGTTCAAAGCGGGTGATCACAGGGCCAACGCTGATATTGATGATGCGTGCGCTAATGTTGAAGCTTGCAAGTGTTTCCACAAGGAGCTTTCCCTTTTCCTGCGGGGATTCCGTCCCAGCCGCATAGTGTGGGTTAGGGCTGTTCAGCAGCGTGAACGGCGGGCGTTGATATTCAATTACAGGTGCCGCGGACTCAATGCTCTCTACCTCGGCAGGTTGTGCTATGCTTTCCTGCGGTTTTGCGGGCTTTTCCACCGTTGGCAAAATGGTTTCAGTTTCGGAAACTGCAGGCGCACGATCTGAAATACGGGAAACGCGCTCTTGCTCCGGAATCGGCGGAATATTCTCTGGCGCAAAGTAACTTCCATCTTCCAGTGGCTCGTCCAAACCTTGGAATGCAAAATCCCCCTGCTCATCCAGTGGCAGTGAAGCGGGCTTCTTCTTTTTTCGCTCAATCGCACCGCTCGTGGGCATAAATGCAAGCTCACCTTCAGCGTTGCGCACAGCATTGGGATTTCCTGCAGGCTCCATTTCAGGCCCAATTGTAAGCGCTTCAGCTTCCCGGGCAGCTTTGTTCCGCCGTTTCATGGGCCGCTCAGGCACAGCATCGACGGCCTTCGTGCGTTTAGCCGCAGGTTTCTGCGCAAGAGCTTCAGTATAAAGCTCTGCCTTACGCTGTTCGCGTTGTGCTGCCATGTGATCTACACCGGTCTTGATTGTAGCGCCGAGCTTTTCCCCCGCATGCTTGATGGATAGTTTTGTCAGCACCAGGAATGTAACAAGAATACATGCGATAAACAGGATATAAGCGCCAACTTTACCGATTAGCAGCAGCGAAGGATATGCCAGTAAAGCACCAAGCATGCCGCCGCCCTGCCGATAAAGCGTCCCGAACTCATAGGCATCTTTATAGTATTCAAGGAAACGCACGCCTTCAATTGCAGACCGTGCATGAATGTGCAGCAAGGTTAATATTGAAAGCGTGCCCAAAACAACGAGAAAGACCGCAGCAGGCCGCATTGAGTTTTCAGAAAAAATAATTAATAGCACTCCAAAAGCCACTACTGCTGCCGGAACAGCATATCCACCAAGGCCAAAGATTCCAAAGAAAAAGGCGCTAATCGCTTTCCCGACCAATCCCACTGCATCAGAATACAGGCTCGCCCCTAAAAAGAGGCCAAGTGCAATCAGGCAGATCCCTGACACTTCCCTTCGGTTCTGCTCTTCAATCTGCTTATTTCGTTTTGTGGCTTTCTTTTTAGTTGCCATAAGTTCACCTCACAACGCCATACGGATTATATTATACTATAATTCCGGTTTTGTTAAAAGCACAAAAACACCCTTCCAAAGCGTTCCCGCACGGAAGGTGTGTTTGAAAAGATTCACTTTAAAAGGCGAAATGATTCGATATCATTGCAGCCGCGGCTTCCGGCGCAAGCGTCGTATTATCGATACGGAGATAATTCGGGTAAGGGATCTCACCATCCATAGAGTTAAGCCGATATTTCTTTTCCACTGCGCAAAAGATTGCCTCTGAACGCACCAAGTCGCGTTTTGTTGGCTTGTTGGCAAGCCGGTTCGGTGTTTTATTGCGCTCAAAGCGCACAGCATATTCTGCCGAAAGCTCAACGAAGTACACTTCTGCTCCATGTGTGCGAAACAGCTGATACAAACTTTCGATATATGCCCAATCCTCCTGCATATCAAACGCCCATACATAGGTAAAGATCAAACCGGGTAAACCGCTTTCTGCCACAGCCTCAAAAATTTCCTGTCGGAACAGCGAAACAAGGCGCTTTCCTTCCACGGTGCCATAATCAAAAAAATTTGACACCAGGTCAATTGTCATATGGTTGTGAAACAATTTTAAGCCTGTTTGTTTTGCGAGCTCCTGCCCCACTGTCATTTTCCCCACTGCCTGTGGCCCAAATAAAATTACAAGCTTCAAAATTTTGCCTCCTGACGAGAAGGATAAAAATTGGGCTGTTCCAAAGAACAGCCCAATTCCATTAAAAAGCGTGATTATTTCTCTTCGTCATCGCTTGCGGTGAAACCTGCAAAGAGGTCCGCCAAAGAAGTCGTCGCGGACTGCACCGGCGGCAGATCATAGTCGGCATCTTCACGACGCGGGCGTTCACGACGCTCACTGCGCTCCGGACGCTCACTGCGTTCCGGACGTTCGCTGCGGCGCTCAGAACGGTTCTGCTGAGGCTGGCGCGCGGACTCGGCCGCCGCAGCACGCTGTTCTGCGCGCTCAGCAGCAATGCGCTCACGCTCTGCCTTTTCCTTGGCAAGTTCTTCCGCAATCTCAGGATTCTCCTCGAGAATAACCTCACGGCGGCTCAGACTGATGCGTTTCGCTTCGGGGTTCACATCAAGAACCTTGCAGCGCACGATATCGCCAACATTGATTTCATCCTCTACCTTGACGATCCGCTTTACGCCAACCTGAGAAATATGGATCAGGCCATCGATCGTCGGTTCAAGCGCTACAAATGCGCCGAACGGCACAATGCGTACAACCTTGCCTTCTACGATCGAGCCAACAGGATACTTCTTGTCAGCCATTGTCCAAGGCTTGGGCTGAAGCTGCTTATAGCCAAGCGATACACGCTGCTTTTCAACATCAACATCTCGAATCAAAACTTCGATTTCCTGGCCAATAGAAAGCACATCCGAAGGATGCTTCACGCGACCCCACGCAACGTCGGTCACATGAACAAGACCGTCGATTCCGCCGATATCGACAAATGCACCGAAATCGGTAATTCTCCGTACAACGCCCTTAACCTTTGCGCCGACTTCAAGCTGCGCCCATTTCTGCTTGCGCGCTTCTTCCGCCTCCGCGAGCATGACAGCCTTGTGGGAAGCGACAATGCGTTTGCGCGCCTTATCAACCTCAATGACCTTCAGCTTGATGGGCTGACCGACAAACTCGTCGATCTTCTCAATGTACTTGGTAGAAAGCTGTGATGCAGGAATGAATGCACGAACTCCATCAATTGTAGCAATCAAGCCGCCTTTAACAACTTCTTTTCCGACGCCTTCAAATACCTTATCCTGAATGTTTTCATCCTGAACAAGGTTGTCCCACATCTTCTTGCTTTCAACGTTTTTGCGGGAAAGCAAAACGTTTCCTTCGCCATCGTTGACCTTAAGGACTTCAACCTCAATCTGGTCGCCGATATTTACTACGTCTGCGGGGTTTACATCCGCATCGGCCGAAAATTCGCTGCGAGGAATGAACCCGTCAGACTTGTAACCGATGTTCACGCACACTTCGCCATCAACGATCTGCACAACAGATCCGGTAAGGATCTGACCGTTCCTGATCCTGACAAGGGTCTTCTCGAACTCTTCGGCAAAGTTGGGGTCCGTGTTCTCGCCCTGCTCGGTCGTCTCCGCAGCAATCTCCTCAGTGGGGGCCGCTACGGCGGGTTCTTCGACGGTAGCTGTTGCTTCCGTTTCGACCTCACTGTTTTCTACGGGATTTTCAGCCATCGTCTTTTCCAGTTCGCTCATCCTAGTTATAACCTCCCTAATTATCCAATCCGGCGCGGATGCGCCTGAAACAATACCTATTATATCATCCGCATGGATTTTTTCAAGTGAAAGTTCGCTATGTTTTGCTAATGATTGTATATGTTTACAATGTTTTTTGCAAACGGAAAGCAATTTCTGCGTGTTGGAGCTATTTTCATCTCCTATCACCACCATTCGGGTGCAGGATTTGCTCAATTCTTCAGCCTCTTTTTGGCGTGCTTCCGTGGTGCTGCATATGGTGCGGAATACGTGCAAATCTGAAAAGTGCAGGCGTGCCTGCGCCGCAGCAGCTTCAAACAGTGCCACAGACGTCGTCGTTTGTGCAATCAGCGATACGGCTTCCGTCTGAGACACCAAAAGAACATCCTCCAGTGAGCGGACAAAAAATGCTTTTCCGCCGCAGCATCCGTTAATTCCAATGCACTCAGGGTGGAATGGATCCCCAACGATCATTATGTGCCGCCCTTTTCGGACTTCATCAAGGGCGATTTCATGAATACGGCGCACAAACGGACAGGTTGCATCAATTATGATGAGTTTATGTGTCTCGCATGCCGCATAGGTTTCCGGCGGAACGCCATGTGAGCGGATCACAACGTGAGCTCCCTCCGGGATTTCAGCAAGCGTTTCAGCGGTAATCACACCATTTCCGGCAAGCCGCTCCACAACTGCTGCATTGTGAATCAACGCTCCCAACGTGTAAACCTTTCCATGAATCGCCGCAGCTTTTTCCGCCAACTCAATCGCCCGGCGCACCCCAAAGCAAAAGCCAATATGTTTTGCAACCCTTATCCGCAATAGAGTTCCTCCAGTTCTATCCGCAGCGCATCAATCGAATCGGCAAGCTCGTCAGTTACGACCTCAATCAGGGAAGATTTGTTTGCAGTGGCGACAATCGAGCTGACGTCAATCGGCTTTCCCACGAGCATTACAGGCCGGACTTGGCGCGACGTATCCGGATGTATATAAATTGGTATAACCGGCGCCCCGGAACGGATCGCAAGAAATGCCGCGCCCTTTTCAAATTCATCCAACGAATCCGTCACGGCTCGCTTTCCTTCCGGAAAAATGCCAAACACCTCCCCTTTATCCAGCACTTTAAGCGCATTTTTAAGCGATTGTAAATCCACATTTCTCCGGTTTACCGGGAACGCATAAAGCGAACGGAAAAAGAAATTCCCAAGTTTGGATGCAAATAGCTCCTTCTTCGCCATAAAGTGAATATTGCGCGGAGAAACGAGCGCAAGAATCAGAGGATCCCACATGGACCTATGATTCGCGATAAAGATCGCTTTCCCCTTTACGCGCAGATTTTGTCTGCCATAAACGATCGGTCGCGTTACAAGGAGGATGATTGGCCCAATCAACCATTTAATAAGAAGATACAGCATTCCTTTATTCTCCGGCAATTATGCAGCGCAACACTTCATTTACGGCATCGTCTATGCTCATATCGGTTGTGTCGATCAGCACAGCCTCCGGCACCCGAACCAACGGAGCAAACGCACGCGTGCTGTCCGTATGGTCGCGTGCAAGAATCTCCTCTTGCAGCGATTGCAGTGTTTTGTCCATCCCGAGCCCCTTTTCCCGCAATTCTGCAAGCCGCCTGCGCGCACGCTCTTCCGCCGAGGCAGTCACATAAAACTTATATGGCGCATCCGGCAACACAAATGAGCCGATTTCCCGTCCATCCATAATGACGTCATGTTCTTGCGCAAACTGCCGCTGGCTTTCCGCCAGCTTAATGCGCACCTCGGGAATTACGCCGATGTCGGACGCACCTTTTGCTACCTCCGGCGTGCGGATCAGCACGGAAACATCCTCTCCGTCTAAATAAGTATGCTGGATACCATTTTTGTTTTCCACTGTGATCTCTGTTCGGGGGAGGAGCGGGAGCACATGCTCTGCATCGCCCGGCTCAATTCCCAAGCGCAGTGCCTTGAGGGCCATGGCGCGATACATGGCCCCCGTGTCAAGGTGCAGGATGGAAAGCCTCTCTGCAATATGTTTTGCAACTGTGCTTTTTCCCGCTCCGGCTGGACCGTCAATCGCAATATGAATCCTTTGCTTCCGTTTCATCTTCAGTTTACCGACCTTCCTGCCAATACTCCAGTAGAGCATGCAATTTGTAAGTTATAGCCGCCCGTGCAGGCATCAACATCGATCATCTCGCCCGCAAAATACAAGTTTTGCACAAGCTTTGACTCCATCGTGGATGGGTTGATCTCCTTCACCGCAATGCCGCCGCGCGTGATAATCGCCTGCTCCACCGGCAAAGCGCGTTTTACCGTAAGCGGGATTGCCTTGAGCAAGGCTGCAAAGCGCTGCCGCTGCTCCCGCGTAATTTGATGCACAGGAGTTTCCGCAGGAATCCCGCTTGCCGCAACCATCACAGGGATCAGTCTTTGCGGCAGGAGCGCATCCAACGAATTTGCAAAGATGCGGCGAATATTTGCGTCGAAATCCCGCAGAAGCCGCCGGTCAAGTTCTTCCTGTGTAAGCCCGGGCTTCAAGTCAATGCTGAGCTTTGCGCCCTCCGGTGCATCTGCAAGGAAGCTGCTCGCACTAAGCACAAGCGGACCGGAAACTCCGAAGTGTGTGAATAGCATTTCACCAAGTTCCTCGTAAACAAGCCGCCCTCTTGCATTGCAGGCGCGCAATATCACATTGCGCAGTGAAAGTCCGGAAAGCGCTTTGGGCCAGTCTTCCTCTGTCTCCAGAGGGATCAGTGCCGGAAGGATCTCCGTAATGGTGTGCCCGAAAGCGCGGGCAAAGAGGTAACCATCCCCAGTGGAGCCAGTGGAAGGGTAGCTTGCGCCGCCCGTTGAAAGGATCAACGCGTCGAAAGTCCGCTCTCTGCCACCTGCCATAACCACAAAACCGCCATTTTCTGCACGCGCAATAGAATCCACGGTCGTGTTGAGCAGAACCTCAACTCCCGCCCGGTTTACATGAGCCGCAAAAGCACGTATAATGTCGCTGGATTTGTCAGAAGCCGGGAACACGCGTCCGCCGCGTTCTGTCTTGGTGGGTACGCCCATCTTTTGCAGCAGTGCAATTATATCCTCGTTCGTATATCCGTAGAGCGCGCTGTAAAGAAATTTTGGATTTCGGGGAATGTTCTTAAAAAACTCCTCCGTGTCAGCCGCATTGGTAATATTGCAGCGGCCTTTCCCCGTAATAAAGAGTTTCTTTCCAAGTTTTTCATTTTTTTCGATCAAGGTTACCGTATGTCCTCGTTCCGCAGCCGCTGCGGCCGCTAGCATACCTGCAGGCCCCCCGCCGATCACCGCCACTTTTTTCACAGCGCTTCTCCTTTTTGCAAACATGCTCCATGCAGGTGCGAAGTATCGTTCCATACCCAAAGGTGGGCATGGTCCGCATCCACCACATCAAGTTCCGTATAACTGCAATTTGCAAGCTTTAGCGCCCGAATTTTTGCAGCTGGAAGCCCGATCATATACGCCGTAAGCAGCTTGATCGGCATTGTGTGGCTGACCAGTGCAACGGTTGCTTCTGCTGGGTGCGCCGAAAGGATTTCCTGCACGCAACAAAGCGTGCGCAACAAGATATCATCTGCGGATTCCGCTCCCATCTCCCGGCATGTTTCCGGATGAAGAATCCAGTTCCAATCCCGCCACAACGAGGCATATTGCGTCTCCAGTTCACTTCCCGTCTTCCCCTCCCATGCGCCGAAGTTAATTTCGGTAAGCTTTTCGGAAACATAAATATCACAGTCGTGAAATGCAGCGACTGCCTTGGCCGTATCATGCGCACGCGTAAGCGGGCTTGCATAAATTGCATTCAAACGGATGCCGGACAGCCGCTGAGCAACAGCGGCAGCCTGCCTGCGGCCGGTCTCATCCAACGGGATGTCCGTCCTGCCCTGCACTCTGCCCTGCACGTTCCAATCCGTCCTGCCGTGCCGTATCAAAATCAGCTTCATTGCATCAGTTCCCAGCTTCCTTTGTTACGTATACGTTCTGCCTGCCCCAAATGCCTTCCAACTGACTGAAGCGTTCATATACCTCATCCTTCCGCTGCAGGCTTGTAGCCACAATGATTGCATTGATAAGGCTTAACGGCGCTGCAAGCGAGTCCGCGAAGGAAGCCATGTCGCTGCGCGCAATCAGAGCATGATCCGCGAGTTCCGCAAGTGGCGAAAATGCACTGTCCGTAATTGCAATCAATTTCGCGCCGCGGCTTTTTGCAAAGGTCAGCGCCTCAATGGTGCGGCGCGAATAACGCGGAAAGCTGATGCCGATGCAAACATCATTTGCGCTGATGCGCACCATGCTTTCATACGCATCGCTTACGATCATATTAACCGTAATAACATTGTCCAAAACAAAATTCAAATAATAAGAAAGGAACTGCGCCAACGGGGCTGCACTGCGTACCCCGACGATGTATACCTTCTCCGCATTGAGCAGTGCGTCAATGGAAGAATTAAACGCAGCATTGTCGATTGAATCAATCGTAGCGCGAATATTAGCCATATCTGCCTTCAAGACGGATTTGAGCACATCGTCCTGCTTCAGGTCAGATGTAAGCTGAATGCGCTGCACGCTGGTAAGTTTGTTGCGGATCAGCTCCTGCAACGATTTTTGCAGCTCCGGGTAACCATCATATCCCAAGGCATACGCAAAACGCACGACTGTGGATTCGCTTACGCCGACGATGCGCCCCATTTTGGAAGCCGTAATAAATGCCGCGCGATCATAGTTTTCCATGATGTAGTTTGCAAGCTGTTTTTGTCCTTTGCTGAGGGACTTATACGCTTGGTTCAGCTTCAGCAGAAGATCGTTTTCTTCTATGTTCGGCATAGTGCGTTTACCTCACGAATCTAGCGTTATTTCATCCTGCATCGCGCGAAGCCGCTCGAGAGAAGGATGATCCGTCATGTTTGTAACAAGCGGAGTAATCGCGATGTAGCCGTCATTCGTCCACCGTTCATCGCAATCGGATTCCGGCCCACATGGATTCATGCGCCCTGTTGGAATCCAATAGTATTTTTGGCCGTAAGGGTCAATGCGTTCTTCATAGCGTGCCTCATATTCCTGCACCCCTGCAGGCGTAATGCGCACACCGCGCACCTGCGCAAGTGCAAGATCAGGCGCATTAACGTTCAACAGGCGGATTGACGGTTCGCGTCTGAGTATCTCGGCCGCAAACTTTGCCCCTGCAGTTGCCGCATCAAAGCTCATGGGCTTCCACGCAATATTGGATACTGCGATCGAAGGAATACCAAGCAACGCGCCCTCCATCGCTGCGGAAACCGTGCCTGAGTAAAATATGTCCGTACCGCGGTTTGCACCAAGGTTAATCCCCGAAATCAGCAGGTCGGGTTTTTCAAAAAGATTTCCATATGCAAGCTTAACGCAGTCCACCGGTGTGCCGGAAACGGCATAAGCTGTAACTCGCTCGGCGCCGGGAATCATAACAGGCTTTGCGCGCAGCGGGGAGAGCATTGTAAAGGAGTGGGATGCACCGCTTCGCTCCGCATCAGGGGCGGCAACAAGCAGTTCGTCCCCAGCCTCTTGAAACGCTGAAAGCAATGCAAGCAACCCCGGCGAAAAAACTCCATCGTCGTTGGTAAAAAGGATACGCATGAATCAACCGCTCCATATTCAAATTCGTTTTATATTTTATCAGATTGCAGCACACATTTCAATATCCCTTCTAAAATGATGCAAGTGCTGCATGTCGAAATTGCAAAAGAGGCTGCCCGAACAATCTTCCGGGCAGCCTCTTCTCAATATGTGCATCAAATGGTCAAGTCTTCGACATAAAGCACCGTTACTGTGTCTGTTTCAGTCTTTTGGTTTTTTTCAACCTGAGGCGCTGTTTCTGAAGCCTCAGGAGCATTGGGCAGAACGGGTTCCTCCACCTTGTTGCGCGCCTCAAAAAACTTGAGTGCAACCTGGGGGAAAAGCGCGTAGCTCAGCACATCTTCCTCCTGCCGAATCACATCCTTGATTTCATCCCGGTATTTATCAAGCTCCGGAGCAAGCAAATCAGCTGGCCGGCAGGTGATGACAGGTTCCTCTCCAATGGCCTTTTTGCGCACCTCCTCGTTCACTTTGCCGGGAAGCGCCCCATATTCCCCGTGCAGAACCGCTTTTGATTCCTTGGTAAACATCTTATATCGTTCGCCCGAGAGAACGTTAAGCACAGCCTGCGAACCCACAATCTGGCTTGTGGGCGTTACGAGCGGCGGATATCCAAAATCCTCGCGCACACGCGGAATTTCAGCCAAAACATCGTAGTATTTGTCCTCTGCGTTTGCCTGCTTCAGCTGGGAGATCAGGTTTGAAAGCATGCCGCCCGGCACCTGATAGATCAGCGTATTCGTATCAACGCTTAGCACTTTGGGATCAAGGAACCCTTCCGTTTTCAGTTTGCTCGCGACACCACGGAAATGTTTGGCTGCCTCCGCCATCTTTTCAAGGCTCAGGCCGGTATCATGCTCCGTGTCCTTAAGCGTTGCCACAAGCGATTCCGTTGCGGGTTGGGACGTGCCGTTCGCCAACGGGGAAAGCGCACAGTCCACGATATCTACGCCAGCTTGCACGGCCATGAGGTAAGTCATGTCTCCTGTGCCTGTCGTATTGTGCGTATGCAAATGGATGGGCACATCAACCTCTGCCTTAAGGCGCTTCACCAAAGAATATGCTTCATAGGGCAACAGCAGGTTTGCCATGTCCTTAATACAAATCACGTCTGCCCCCATTTGCACAAGCTCTTTTGCCACTTTTACAAAGTAATCCTCGTTATGCACGGGACTGATGGTGTAGCTGATTGCAGGTTCGCAGATGCCGCCGTATTTTTTTGTGTATCGTATGGCCGCCTCTAAATTGCGCACATCGTTGAGCGCATCGAAAATGCGGATTACATCGATGCCGTTCTCAATTGCCTTGCGGCAGAATTGTTCCACAACATCGTCCGCATAATGCTTATAGCCTAAAATGTTTTGGCCCCGGAACAGCATTTGCAGCTTTGTGTTCGGAAGGGCCTTTCGTAGCTTGCGCAAACGATCCCAAGGATCCTCGTTCAAAAAGCGCAGGCAACTATCGAATGTAGCGCCGCCCCAGCATTCGAGCGACCAATAGCCGATGCTGTCCAGTATTTCACACGCGGGCAGCATATCTTCCACGCGCATGCGCGTCGCTGCCTGCGACTGATGCGCATCGCGCAAAATCGTATCGGTGATGAAGAGCTTTTTGCCCATAATTGTATCTCCTTTTTGCAAATTAACTGCCAAACAGGGACAGGAATACGCCAGCCGCAATCGCACTGCCGATTACGCCTGCAACGTTCGGCCCCATGGCATGCATCAGCAGGAAGTTGCCCGGGTTTTCTTTTTGGCCGACCACCTGAGAAACGCGTGCAGCCATCGGCACGGCAGATACGCCAGCAGAACCGATCAACGGGTTCACCTTTCCACCCGTGATAACATACATCAGTTTCCCAAGCAGCACGCCGCCCGCAGTGCTGAATGCAAACGCGCACACGCCCATAAGCAGGATGCCGACCGTCTGCCAGTTGAAAAACGCATCCACCGTAGCGGTAGCGCCAACGGACAGGCCAAGGAAGATTGTTACGATATTGCAAAGTTCGTTCTGCGCGGTTTTAGAGAGGCGTTCCGCCACACCGCACTCGCGAAGCAGGTTGCCCAACATCAAAAGGCCAACAAGCGGAGCGGCAGAGGGCAACAGCAGTGAAACGAAGATCGTAACCATAATCGGAAATACGATCTTTTCCGATTTGGAAACCGGGCGAAGCTGTTCCATCACAACGCTGCGCTCCTTCTTCGTAGTCAAGAGCTTCATAATCGGCGGTTGAATGACCGGGACGAGCGCCATGTAGGAATATGCGGAAACCGCAATCGGGCCAAGCAGATGCGGTGCAAGCATCGCAGTTACAAGGATGGCTGTCGGCCCATCCGCACCGCCGATGATACCGATGGAAGCTGCCTCACGCATGCCAAAATCGATTGCAGGGAAGACTGCGGAAAGTGCAAGTGCCCCCAGGAATGCAATGAATATGCCAAGCTGCGCTGCTGCGCCAAGGATCAGGCTTCTCGGGTTTGCAATTAAAGGGCCGAAATCGGTCATGGCGCCAACGCCAAGGAAAATCAGCGATGGATAGATGCCAAGCTTTACGCCGAGATAAAGATAATCGATTAACCCTGCTGTTTCACTGAACTCAGCCCAGTGAACATGGCCGCCCTCAAACAATGAGGCATGGTACATCTCCGTCCCCGGTAAATTGGAGAGCAACATACCAAATGCAATCGGGATCAACAAAAGCGGTTCAAAGCCTTTTCGAATCGCAAGATAGAGCAATATGCATGAAATCAGGATCATCACAAGGGGTCTAGGATCCTCAATCAGCATGGAAAATCCGGTTGTAGACAAAAATTTCTGGATTACATCCATACGTCCTCCTTCTGGTAGCAAAGGTCAGAGGAGCTTTTTTTATCAGCGTTCAGCCGATCACGCAAAGCACATCACCCGAGTTGACGCTGGCACCCTTTGCAACATTTACAGCGGAAACCGTTCCTGCCACAGGCGCCATAATCTCGTTTTCCATCTTCATTGCTTCGAGAATCAGCAGAACGTCACCCGCTTTCACCGCGTCGCCCGCCTTTACCCGTACGTCCAGAATATTGCCCGGCATCGGCGCATCTACGGATGTTTGCTTGCCGCCGGAAGCCGCACTTGGAGCCGGAGCTGCCGGAGCGGCGGCAGGAGCAGGCTGGGCCGCCGATGCCCGCACAGGCACAGGTGCAGAGGCTGCGCCTGTTATTTCTTCCACCTCAACCTCATAAGAAGCGCCGTTGACATTCACGATGAACTTACGCATATTGATTTCCTCCTAAAACATAAATTGTATTTATGGTTTTTGTTAAATCTTACGAATGCTGTGGATTCTGAAACCGGACGCATCGGTGCCCGTTGCAGTAGCAAGCGCGGCTGCAATGACCGCCACGAACTGCCCATGTGAAAGGGCTGTTTCAGGTTCAGCCGAAAGCTGCCTTATGCTGTGGATGCGTAGGCCGCGTGCTTCCGTTCCCATGTATGTGGCAAGTGCCGCCGCAACAACCGCATCAAAACAAGCACGGTCGCCAATAGGAAACCCAGTTTGTTTGGAAACGGCAGGCGCCGGGGCTTTTGCGGCCTGCTGCTTTGAAGCGGGTTCACTAGCGGTGGCCTTTGTGCCCATAAGTGTGCTCATGAGTTTTGTAAGCAAAATAATTGCAAACAACCCTACAAACACAGTACCCATACCCAAGAGCAATACAAACCACGGGTTCATTTCCATATCCAAGCCTCCATTCTAAGGATGATTTATAGTTTTTCCGCAAATCTAACGTTTTTTTATAAGCGCTCGTTTGAATCATTATATCGTTCAATCCACCGCCTATTTTTTTATATTCTGCGCATATCCTGTTTTTCCTGCTAATCGTTAATAAAAAAATAAGCAATATCCCAAAAATTTGGAATATTGCCCCCGGATTCCATTTCAATTTAGCCATACTTTATTGCAACAGCGCATCAAGCCCTTCCGCTTCTTTTGCTGTAAGGCTGCGCCATTTGCCCTGTCCCAGAGTGCCCAATTTGATCGGGCCGATGGCTACCCTCCTCAGCAGCAATGTATTGTGTTCAACAGCTGCCAGCATCCTGCGTACCTGTCGGTTTCGCCCCTCATGAATCGTAATTTCAAAGGCCGTGTTTCCATGTTTGAGCTTTCTAATATTCCGAATGCGGGCAGGTGCAGTCATGCCGTCGGCAAGCGGTATGCCGCGCTCAAGTGCAGTGCGTTGTTCGTCCGCCAATATTCCGTCGCAGTGGACAAGATAGGTTTTTTCAACCGTGAACTTGGGGTGAGTCATCCGATAAGCAAGCGCGCCGTCATTCGTCATGATGATCAGCCCCTCAGAATCATAATCAAGCCGCCCCACCGGATAAAGCCTCTGCGGGAAATCCTTGAAATAATCAGCGACGGTCGTGCGGCCCTGCGGGTCGTGCATTGTGCTCACAACGCATTGAGGTTTATTCAGTGCAAGGACAACGCGTTCTTGGGCAAGTGTGACAGGCTTCCCCTGGTAGGTTACCGCGTCCCGCTCCGGATCCACCACACACCCAATTTCCGCAGGAAGCCCATTCACAAGCACCAACCCTTTCGCAATCAGTTCTTCACATTTTCTGCGGGAATCAATCCCAGCTTCTGCCAAAAACTTCTGCAACCGCATGCGCGCACCACATTGTTCATACGCTCCAACGTCTGAACAGCCTTTCAAGATAATCCGGGAAGGCCGTGGGTTCCACCGGTTCCGATGCAAAAAGCTCCGTCTGCGCAAGCAGGCGGCCGTCTTCCCAAACTTCCAACAATCCGACAATCTCACCTTTTGCAATCGGCGCATGAATCCGCTCGGCAACTTTTACAACCGTTCGTACCGTTGTTACGGCGCCATCCTTCACCAAAATAATTATATCCTGTTTTGCCGCAAGCGCCAAGGCGTTTTTTTTGCCGCCGCTCACCCGTACGCGCGCAATGACATCGCCTGCTGCAACAAGTGTTTCAGGCTGGTAGGCGGTAAACCCGTAATCCAGAATACGCTTTGCGGTTGGGAACATGTCCGGGCAATTCAGCAGCACACCCACAAGCTGCATTCCTTCACGCTCTGCCGCAAAAACAAGGCATTTTCCAGCGGCCATCGTGTAGCCCGTTTTAACTCCGTTGCCCCCCTCATATTCCCAAAGGAGCTTATTCTTATTTTTAATCGTTCTCGTAATCTCACCGGTTTCCGTTCGATAATATGTCGTTCCGACGATTTCTCGAAACGTTCCGTTCTGCATGGCATAGGAAGCGATAAGCGCAAGGTCATATGCCGTCGTATAATGATCCGGGTCATGCAAGCCGTTCGGGGTCACGAAATGCGTGTTCAACGCGCCGAGCGCCTGTGCTTTTTCATTCATGAGCGCGGCAAATCCCGCAACACTGCCGCCCACATGTACCGCGATTGCAACCGCCGCATCGTTGCCTGATATAAGCATAAGCCCATAGACCAGATCACGCAGGCTGATTTTTTCCCCAAGGCGTAGGTACATGCTGGAGCCTTCAACGCCATATGCTTCTTTGGGAATTGTTACAAGCGTATCCAGTTTTCCCGTTTCAATCGCAAGGATCGCCGTCATAACTTTCGTTGTGCTTGCCATTGGCAGTTTTTCATGCGCAGTTTTCGCGTAAAGCACTTTGTGTGTGCGCACGTCCATGAGCACCGCGCCGCCCGCAGACACTTCCACCGTATCGCGCTCCGGCTCCGCAAGCGCGCCGTTGCTCACTGCAAACGCCGCAAGCACAGCTATCAGAACGGCCGTCATCCGTTGCGTCCACTGTTTCATCTTCCTGTGCTCCTGTTCCGTCCGTTTCCCAGCGTCACTGCTGTTGTGCTTTCTCCGATTGTGCCTGCTGTGTGCAAGTCGCCGGGGCAGCATCGCAAACCATGCGCTCCACAGCGCAGACTGCTTCGGGCAATAGATCAATGACACGATCCCAGCTATTCTTATACTGTGCCGGCAAAACCTTTACACAGCCGGCATTCACAGAAAGGAACGCCATAGGCGTAAGGCTCATGCCTGCAACCGCTGTACCCGCAAACGGATACCTTTGCCCATTCTCTTCTCCGCCTGTTTCTCCATCAAGCGCCGTTCCCGATTTGCGCACGGGTTTGTTTCCCATTCCGTATTCGCCGCCGCCGGACAGGAAGCCAAGGCTCACTTTTGATACGGGCAAAATCATCGTCTCATTCCCTGTCAGGATCGGATCTCCAATGATGGTATTCACATCCACCATCTCTTTGATCTCTTCCATAGCGCTTTTCATAATGTTTTCAATTGGATGCATCATACTATGTCCCTCCTTGTTTTCTCACTCTAATGAGAACACCTATAATCTGCGTTGGAAGGATTTCCAATATGCCTTCCATATAAATCCATATTGCGTGCCGGTCAAAAACCGGAGCAATAGCAATACGCCCCTGGTGCGATGGAAAGCAGGTGCGCAGAAGAAGTTCAAGTGCAGTCTGCACCGCCCCAGCGGCCATTACACTGCAAAACGCATCGCCTGCATCTCCGATTATCCCTTTGCAATTGAGCTCAGCAAGGCGCAAGGTTCCCGTCCTTCGCGAATTCCATAGCAGCTTATGAAGAAGCTGCTTTCGCTTTGGCTTTTCTTTTTTAGGTTTTTTCTGCTTTTTGCGCAGAAGTGCAATAATGTTGGTATCTATATGCATCGGAATTTTCACGAGCCCAAACAAAAGGCATAGCTTCGCCCGCGCATAGAGGTGGGTATCATTCAGCTCTGCGCAAAAGCGTATCTTTACGCGCCACAGCAGGCAGACAATCAACGCCAGCACTCCAGAAAAAATGCATAAAAAAAGAACCATATCTTTCCTCCAGACGGAGCATATGGTTTCTATTGTTTGCGTTTCACGGAAAAATATGACGCAGCAGGAGTTTACCCCCTGTAATCTGCACGGATAAACGGTTCACAAATCCGTTTTTCAACCAGCATATGATATTTTTCCGGCCGGCGATATGCATTTCCGTGGACTTCCGTTTTGCGATATTCCCGCAGCATGTCCAGATCGAATTCCGCTAAATAAACGCCCTCGCTTCCGCCGGCTTCCAAAATGCAGGTGTCCCTTGATCCCGGCATCTCCGGCAGATAAGCAACACCGTCAAAGGCAGAAGAATGGCCATTGCAATCCGGCTGGCCACATGGATAGTTGCAGGTGGCAATTCCCATCATATTCTCATATGCTCTGCCCCGCAGCTGGGAAAGGCGATTGATCTCCATCGGGCAAGCATTTGGGACGAGGACGACCTCGGCCCCTTTGAGCATCAATACTCTGGCGCTTTCCGGGAATTCCCTGTCATAGCAGATCATTGCGCCAACCTTGACCGGTCCGGATGCCGTATCCAAATCCGCCACATAAAAGTCATCTCCCGGGGTCAATCTACATTCCTCTCCGAAGTCACAGGTGTGCACCTTGGCATAGGTCATAACTTGCTTGCCGTGCCGGTCGAACAGAATTGCGGTATTTCGCGGAAGCGGTTCAAAGCGTTCCAGAAACGTGACCATAATTGCCATATCCAGCTCCGCAGCAAGCGTTCCGAACGCCGACACAAATTCGCCTTCTCCCGAAATCGCCTGTCCCTTCAGGCGGTTTACATCCGCAGGAATATGGTAGCCACAATTCCACATTTCCGGAAACAGTGCAATATCCGCGCCGTCTTTCTTTGCTTTCCGGCAGGCCGCAAGCCCAATTTGAAGGTTTTCCGTCTGCGTCCTTCCCGGCAGCAGTTGTAAAAGCGCAACGCGAAATACCTTCATAATGCCCTTCCTCTCTTTCTGATCGCCATCCCCTTTACGCCTGTTCAACAGCCTCCGTGTTCTCCACGCCTGACCCGGCTTCAGCATAAGCCTCATAGCGAGGCAATTCGCTGATTGAACGCAGTCCAAAGTGTCGAAGGAAAGCATCCGTTGTTCCAAACAGCATTGGCCGTCCAACAACATCTTTCCTGCCAAGCTCGCGGATCATTCCAAGCTTCAAAAGCTGGCTTACCGCATATTCACACCGCACGCCGCGCACCGCCTCAATATCAGCACGCGTTACAGGCTGCCTGTAAGCAATAATGGAGAGCGTCTCCAACATGGATTGCGAAAAGGTGCGTGACTGAACAGGTTGCAGCAGTGTAAGTACAAGATCGGTATATTTCCGGTTGGAAACAAGCTGAACCGTCTCCTCCGTCAAGTAGAGCTGTATGCCGCGTTCTTCCCGGCGGTACAGCTCGTCCATTGACTGCAGAGTGGACTGCATTTCGATATCCGTCAATCCAAGCGCACGCTGGAGCTGAATAACCGGCACAGGATCTCCCGATACAAAAAGGATGCATTCGATTGCGCCGAAGCGCTCGTCATATTGCAAAGCAACTTTCTCCTTCCTATGCAGCTTGCGCGTCATTACTCCTGCTCATCCATATATTCCACATCGTCATCATTGCTCAGAAGACTGGCCGCAATGATCGTAATCGTTCCATACGGCATGGATTGTCTGAGCGTAATCTCATTTCGCATAATCATATCAAGCAGCGCCATAAACGTTACGATTTTTTCAAGTTTTTCACTTGCTTCGTCGAAAAGAGCCTCAAAGGTCACACGTCCCTGTGCGGAAAGCACAGAACGAATCTTTTTCAGCTGCCTTCGGATCGTAAATATGTCCCCCTTGACCTGATGCAGCGGAGAAGGGACGGCCGGCTCCGGAGTTTCACGGTTAAGCACTGCAAAAAAGGCTTCGTACAGCTCCGCGCTTGTTGCCTCTTCAAGGCTGTATTCCTGTGGAGGCAAAACGAATTCTTCCGGCAGGCGAGTATAGGCACGCGCCATTTCGCTCTGCAACGCTTCCAGCTTTGCGCCTGCCTCCTTAAACGCCTTGTATTCCCGCAGCTGTCTGACGAGAACCGCCTCAGGATCCTCTTCTCCCTCTGGGTCTTCCCGCGGCGGGCGGGGCAAAAGCGAACGGGACTTTATGTATACAAGCGTTGCAGCCATGATGAGAAACTCGCTTGCAGTATCCATATCCAGCTCGTCCACCTCACCCATCAGCGCGAGATACTGTGCAGTGATTTCCGAAATGAAAATATCCTTTATATCGACTTTTGCCTGTTCGATCAGGTGCAGCAATAAATCTAACGGACCTTCGAACTGGCTGAGATGGACTTCATATGCCATGGCTCAACGCTCACAGGAACAGGTTGAAAATGGCTGAATAGATTGCGTCCATGCCAGCCCAAAGCTTCATCACGATTGCGCTCATAAAACCGGTATTTGCATTAATGAACAAAACTGCAATCAAAACGGCAAAGCCATAACGCTCAAAATAATAGAAAAACTTGAAACCGGCGGCGCTGCGCGTAAAGCGGCCCAGAATGCATTGGAGCACATGGTATCCATCCAGCGGGGGGACAGGCAACAGATTAAACACAAAAAACGCCAAGTTCAGGAAGAACATGGAACTCAGAATGTTATCGAGGATCACGCTGTCCACAGTAGTAAAAACCTGCAATACATACATTACACCCAAAGTTAAAAATGCAATAATCAGGTTTGTAGCTACGCCTGCAAGGGATACAATCAGTTCATCCTTCCGGGGGTTTTTAAAGTTACGCGTATTGATCGGCACTGGCTTGGCCCATCCAAAACGCACCAACAGCATCATTACAAGGCCAATCGGGTCAAAGTGTGCAAGTGGGTTCAAAGTCATCCTGCCAAGGTTACGTGCGGTCGGATCGCCGCATTTATAGGCTGCATACGCATGCGCACATTCATGAAACGAGATTGCAACAATAATCCCAGGAACGCGGTAGAGCATCTCCAGGAGAATGGTTGACAAATTAGTACTGCCAAAATCAAACAACAAAGGCACGCTCTCCTCAAATGATATTTCCCCCGCACCGACGGCGAGTTATCTTTTATTATACGGCAAAGCGGCCAACGATGCAAGACGCGGCCTTCAGGCATGAAGCCAATAAACAAATACGCGCCGAACGTGTTCCCACAAGGTCGCGGCTGAAACGTCCGATTTGGGGAACAGATCGATTTCGGCAACGACCGTACCATCTGGGCCGGTAAAATACGCCTTTCCAACTGCACGATTCGCAGGCAGTGGCGCTGTAAGAATTTCCGGTAACGAAAGGCCGCGCTCATACGTTTCCCCCTGCCGCAGAAGAAGCACCGCGTCAGTTCCCGCAACCAGATCCACTGTGTCCAGCGTCCCGCCTCGCACCGGCATGGCCTCAACAAGTACTTCGCCTGCACGTGCAAGAGCCGTTGCTTTGTAGGCGGTAAAGCAATATTCGATCATCTCCTGCGCCATAGAAAAACGCGCCGCCGAATCCGGTGCGCCCGTCACAACGCAAAGGTATGCCGTTTCTGCTCTGCGCACGCCAAACAGGCCGCAGTATCCCGCCTCTGCAGAGGACCCTGTGGCAATGCCAAAGCAGCCTGTGGTATTGCGGATGAGGCGGTTGGGGTTTACAAGCTCCGTCCGATTGCCCTTCTCGTGCACGATCTCGTCCATATAGTTCGTACTGTAAGCGCAAAATGTTCCCGACTTTGCAAGGGCGCCGCCAAGTTTGAGCAGATCATTGGCTGAAAGCCGTGTCCCCTCCCCAGAAAGGGACATGCATTCTGCTTCGATTGAAAGCGATGAAAGGCGCGCGTTTACTGCAGCGAGGGCCGCACCGCTTGTTCCAGCACAGGCCTCGGCAAGCGCCTGAATCGCATCCCCTGCAAGAATCATTACGGCTGCTTTCAAAAGTGCTTCCGCCGAGATGCGTTCATACGGCTCTACGAACGCAGTTGGCCCCCGCACGGCCGCTGCCGCTTCGCTTATAGTGACGGTTGCCGTCGGTGCAAATATTCCGGCATCGATGGATTCACACACATACAACAAAACCGGCAGCCGCGCAAGGCCTGCCACATCCAGCTTTGCATCTGCCTCCTTTGCAAGCACGATGGAAAGCGAGGATGCTTCCGCTACTGCGGCGCTCTTTGCGCGCGAAAGATCTACCGCTGCGTTTTCAGGTTCCGCAAACGCTGTCTGCATGCAAAAGGCGCACAGCATTGCGAGGAGCCACGATGTAATCCGCCGAACCATAGAACGTTTCATCATAAAACAAACCTTTCCTGCGATCTTCTGCTTTAAGCATATTGATGCAGGAAAGATTTCATGACCAAATTCAGTTCTCTCAGGCCAGTGGATTCTTGCGCGGGCCTTTTTCAGCGGAGTTCATTCAAAAAGGACTTTCCATTGTGCCAGATTTCGCCTGTAAGGTACTCTACTGCGGTAGCAGCGATGTCCGCAAACGTGGCGCGCGTGCCAAGCGATGCACCGCCTTTCCAAGCAGGGCCAAGCGCCAGGATCGGAATATATTCACGCGTATGATCCGTGCCGGGATACGTTGGGTCGCATCCATGGTCCGCCGTGAGGATCATCAGGTCCCCCTCCCGCATCGCAGCGATCAGTTCAGGCAAGCGTGCATCAAAGTATTCCAACGCTTCCGCATAGCCTTCCACATCGTTGCGATGGCCGTAAAGCATATCGAAATCCACCAAATTCGTAAAAATAAACGAACCCTCATCTCCCTGCAAATATTTGAGGGTTGCTTCAATCCCGTCATGATTGTTTTTTGTATGGTCTGCAATCCCAACGTTGCGGTGACAAAATATGTCTTCAATTTTCCCAATTGACACCGTTTGAAGCCCGCGCTGTGCAAAGCGGTCCAAAATCGTTTCTGCAACGGGTTCCACAGCATAATCACGCCGGTTTTCGGTGCGCGTATAAGCGCCATTGCTTCCAAGGAACGGCCGCGCAATCACGCGGCCAACAAGGTTGTCGCCAACGAGCATCGCGCGCGCTGTTTCACACATCGAATACAGTTCTGCAAGGGGGATCACCTGCTCATGCGCGGCGATTTGGAATACGCTGTCCGCAGAAGTATAGATGATCGGTTTTCCGGTGCGCACATGTTCATCCCCAAGCTGCTGAATGATGACCGTGCCGGAAGCGACGCAGTTTCCCAAAGTTCCCCGGCCGATTTTTTGTTCAAACTCTGAAATAAGCTCCTTAGGGAATCCGTTGGGATACGTTTGGAACGGCCGCTCCATAATAACGCCGGCCATTTCCCAATGCCCACAGGTCGTATCCTTAGCAAAAGTCACTTCGGCAGAACGGCCGAAGGCTGCTTTGGGCGCATCTGTCTGCGGCAAGCGTGCGTTTTGGATGTTGCCAAGCCCAAGCGAAATAAGGTTGGGGATATGCAGCTTTCTTTTTTCATTAATATTGCCAAGCGTATGTGCTCCTGCATCCCCAAACGCTGCTGCATCCGGCTGTGCGCCGATGCCTACGCTGTCGAGAACGATCAGAACAACCCGTTTTTTCATGCTTATCATAATGCCTTGCGAAGCAAAGCGCTCCTTTCTCTTTGGTTTTCCATTAACAATTATTGTAACATCCCAACCGCATCCCGTCAATTTTTGCTCAGTATCATACGATTATCAAGCGCAAAAGCGCCTGCGCTGCGACTCCTTCGAGCAGAATCCCCATCGCGGTAAGAAAAGCCGTCAACCGAACGCAGGCTTCCAAGGAAGGCAAGCCTGCGCGCTCCCAACCTTTGCTCATTTTTTGTGATCCACGCAGTTGAGACACCCCCTGCCCAAAACAAAAGATAAGCCCTGTCAGCATACAAAAGGACGGCAGAATAATACCAGCCAGCCCATACACCACACCCCACCACGCATATTCAATTTGGAGTTGTTTCATCACAAACCCAATCGCAAACCCCTTTAACGTAAGGCATGCGCAAGAAAAAGGAACGAACGATGGGAATAAAGTTCCGCTCAGCACACCGCAGCAAAGCATTAAATTAAATAGAGCAATCCGGAAAAAGCCATGAAAAAGCACAGACGACTCTCCCGCCCGCTCCATGCAATCTGTAAGGAGATTATCGTGCTTCAGAATGGCACAGGTGGAGACCCCCGTTGCAATGCCCAGTACAAGAAAGCCACACCCGAATGCCACTGCATAAGGATGTTCCATACAAATCCGAAAAAACCGGGTATGCTTTAAAGATTCTATTTTAGGCATAAAAATGACCGCCCTCCGTTCTATGCTTTCAATATACTTGGACGAGCGGCATGTTATTCAAAAACCTTGTTTGGAATCAACGGTATTTTTGACGCATCACGATCCTGTCTGTTAACATTGCAATGCATTCCTTGTTTGTTGGCCTGCCTTTATTGTCGTTAACCGTATACCCGAACAGCTTATGCTGCATTTCAATGTCGCCGCGGAACCATGCACGGTCGATTGCCGTGCGGATATTGCGCTCCACGCGCTTTGGCGTGGAGTTACAGACGCGCGCCACCTCAGGATAAACTTCCGTCGTAACGCAAATACGCCTACCATAATTTTCAACGCAGTACTCGATTGCTGCCTTCAAAAAAGCATAGCCACTTACATGCGGCGAGATGCCAATGATGTGCAGATAGTTCGAGATGGTCCGCTCCCGATCAAAATCGCGGCGCTTCTCTGGCTTTTTCTGTTGACCGTTTGCAGAATCCTGCTGCAATATACCGAGCAGCCGCACGACCGTTCTGCATATCTTTTCGGGCGGCGTAGGCATTGCAATAAAATATGCCATGCCGAGTGATTGCGTCAATTTGACGACCTCCTCGCTGGTCAGCGAGGAAAGTGCGATAAATTTTGTGTTCTCTCCCAGTTTCTGCTCACGGCATTGCATCATGAATTCCGCACCGTCCATTCCCGGCATAAGCATATCCACAAGCGCAACATCCGCCTCATTTTTCTTCAAAAAATCCAAAGCTTCCGTGCCGCTGCTGCAAATATCGACAGAAAATCTTCCCTCCTGCAAAAAGCGCTCTGCAATTGCGTTGCATAGCCTCAGGTTGTCATCAACAATCAGCAGATTATATTCGCCCATGGATTTACAATTCCCCTCTCGAAAAGCGATATCGGAAAGCAGGCTCACCGGATCTTCCGAAATTATTCTATTACATAAATCCAATTTCTGGCAAGTGCTTCACATGGTTTATCGACACAATATGCACATATACGACAGAAATCCGCTTCCTTCACAGCATCGTTGCGCGCGCCTGCATATTTCCCACTATTCTTCGCTTTCTCGACATCTTTCTTAAACTCTGAAACCTCTGCCTGCCGGCGCCGTCTATTCCAGATTACTCCGCATCAGCATTGGCTTCAACGTATTCAATTGAGCACCAAATTGAATGGAGCAGCGTTCCCTCATCTCCCAAAACGATTTGAACTTGTTTTCTGTTTTTATTGACCTTAGTAACGTGCCTGCCATATCTTATTAACGGTCCATCAAGAAATTCCACCTTGCTGCCAACTTGTAAAACATGCGATATTTCTATGGTTCCATCATATTTTTTCAGCCATGCCACAAAAGCAAGATCGCTTCCCCGCAGGGCATACTGTCCGTCCTCATATTGGAGGATTCGGAGCACCTCTTCGTCGCTGTTGAGCTGGCTCCAGTCCGGGATATCTGCAGTTTCAAAAAAGACATAGCCGGGCAACAGCCGGCAGGCTGACCTTTTTATGCCCTGCGCACTGGGTTTCCAACGGATCACAAACGGCGCAAGAGGATTATATCCCCTCCTTGCACGCAGTTTATTCATAACCCTGCTGCTCGCTCTCCTGCCCGGATTTGCAAAACAGACAGTATGATTCCTTTGCCTCGCTCAGCCCATCCCTCCTAAGCTGCTTTTCTTTTTTATTAGCATAGCAGAAATTCAAACGTTAAGCAATCACACGAAATTTATTTATCTGGTGCTACAGTTTTCTTTCATCCAAAGTGCATACACGCAATATCCCTTAAGCGGGTCGTTTATAAAGACATGCGTTATCGCCCCTGCCAGCTTTCCGTTTTGCAGGATTGGGCTGCCGCTCATTCCCTGCACAATTCCTCCGGTCTTTTCAATCAATTCGGGATCTGTAACGCGGATGACCATGCCTTTTGTATCAGCCGCGTCCTGTGCGTACAGTTTAATTATCTCGCAGTCATATGCTTTTACGCCTTCTGCATCCACGCTAGTAAGGATCTGTGCCGGCCCCTCCTCCAACTCATCCGGATATGCGAGCTGAACTCCTTCCGGATATAAAGGGTTCGGCAATGGTTCATACAACGTGCCAAACACGCCATATACGGTATTGTTCTCTATATTGCCAAGGCGCTTGCTTAAAACGTTGAATGTTCCGCGAATCTCTCCCGGCGCCCCCTGTTCACCCAACGCAACGCCAATAATGCTTGCCCGAATAATCTCTCCGCTCTTGACGAGAAGCCTCTCTCCAGTATCTGCATCCGTTACTGCATGGCCAAGCGCTCCATAGCGGAGGCTGCTCATCACATAAAATGACAATGTTCCGATTCCTGCTGTGCTCTCACGCACCCACATGCCAATGCGCCGCACACCGTCTGTAAGGTCAACTGCGGGAGTCACGGAAAAAGTCAACGTTTCTCCATCGCGCAAAACCGTTGCCGTGAGCGTGCTTCCTTCATGTGCGCCACAAAGCTCCGCCATGTGGGCTGCTCCTTCCACCTCTACTCCATCAATGCTGATAAGCACATCCCCGGCGCGCAGGCCGGCAGCTGCCGCAGGTGAAACGCGCCCTTCCGCCGTATCAATGCTGCCGAGGCCCACAATGAGCACGCCTTTTGTGTACATGCTTACGCCGACCGAGCAACCGCCCGGCATTACATATACGGTTTCCCGAACATGTACGCTCACTCGTTTCACGGGAATCCCCAATAGCTTTACAACATAGTTTCCCTCTTGAAACCTGGGTTTTTCCGCCAGAATTTCAGACAGGTTGCTGCCGACTTCGCTCCCCGTTTCATCCGCAAGCGTAAATGCGCCGCCGATTGCTGTGAGTTGCTCCCAGCCCTTATTGCCGTCAATATATATGTTAGAAGGGAGATCGCGCACCTCTCGCACTGTAGGGCTTAAATTAACGAGCAAAAGCACCGCACAGGCGATGCTCCCAAAAATTTTTGCCATTGCGTGCAATACGTTCCGCTTCATGCTCCACCTCAATCAAAAACACTGCAGCCTACCTGACCGCAGTGTTTATGCTTTGCATGAAGTTGCCGTGCTATACTTGGAGATACAAGCCAGAAAATCAGTTTCCCCGGCGTATCTTTTTCGCTTTTTCCGCTTTATCTACAAGGGTTTTTGCATGCTCAAGTGCAAGCGGAGAATCACTGCTTCCATCCATCATTTGGGCAATCCTCCGATATTTTCCATCAAGATCCAGCAAGCGCACCGCAACGTGCGTAGCCATACCGTCATCCGTCTTTTCTACAAGGTAATGTACGTCCGCAAGCGCCGCAATTTGCGGTAAATGCGTAACGCAGATCACCTGATGTGCCCCGGCAATGCCAACCATTTTCTCACCGACAGTGCCTGCAATGCGGCCGCTGATCCCGGTATCGATTTCGTCAAAAATCAGCGTTCCAATACGATCGTTATCGGCAAAAATCGCCTTAAAGCCAAGCATAATCCTGGAAAGTTCACCACCCGATGCAACCTTTGCCAAAGGCTTAAGCGGTTCTCCGGGGTTCGCGCTGAGCAGAAACTCCAGCGCATCCATTCCGTTCTCCTGTGGTTCACCGTTATCCTGAGGTGCGGCGAACGCCACGCGAAAAGCCGCTTTTTCCATGCCAAGTGCGCGTAGCTGTGAAAGGACATCGCCAGAGAGCCGCTCTGCAGCCGCCTCGCGCAGCGCAGTCAAGCGTTGTGCCAACGAAAAATAGCGTTTTTTTGCCTCTGCCAGCTTTTCATCCAACTTTGCGGCGCGTGCGTCAGCCTGCAGAAGGGCGTCCAATTTTTCTTGCGCCTCCTGCTCAAAGGCGAATACCTCTGCAATCGTGCCGCCGTACTTCCGTTTTAGGTCGGAGAGCGTTTCAAGCCTCATTTCGATTTGGTCAAGCCGCTGCGGATCAAATTCCAGCCCGCCTTTCATGTCCCGCAGTGCATAGCCGACATCCTCCAACGCATAGTATGCGTCGGCCAGCTTTTGTGCCGCCTCCGCGTACTCCTTTGCATAGCCTGAAATACTTTCCATGTTGTGCCGTGCAGCGTCCACTGCGGCGGTTGCGCTGCTGCCCTCGCCGTTAAGCTGTTCGTACGCTGTTTCCACCGCAAGCATGATCCTTTCGGCATTTACAAGAAGCGTTTTCTCTGCCTGAAGCGCGTCCTCTTCGTCTGTTTCGATTCCCGCAGCACTGATTTCATTGATCTGATATTTCAGAATATCGATCTGCCGTTCGCGCTCAGCAACCGAACCAAAACCGGAAAGGCGTTCCCGGCGCAACGCCGCAAATTCGCCGTAAATTCGATTGAGTTCGTTGCGTATGGGCAGGATTTCCGCATGCGCATATGCATCTAAAAAAGCAATATGGTTTTCCGGCGCAAGCAGGGACTGATGCTCGTGTTGGCCATGGATATCAACCAATGTATCCGAAACTGCTTTCAGAATTGTAACGCTCGTAAGGATGCCGTTCACGCGGCAAAGGTTTTTTCCCGCAACGGAAAGCTCACGTGAAAGGAACAGCGTGTCGTCCTCGCAATCGATCCCCTGCTCCGCTAAAACCGCTTTCGTTCCGCCGCAATCTGCAATATCGAAAACCGCCTCAACCTTGGTTTTTTGCGCGCCATGCCGAATAAGCTCCCTGCTGGCACGCTCTCCAAGCACGAAGTTCACAGCGTCGATAATAATTGACTTTCCCGCACCCGTTTCGCCGGAAAGCACATTGAATCCCGCGTGAAATTCAATGTCAAGTCGCTCAATCAGAGCAACGTTTTCGATAAAGAGTCTTTGCAGCATAGCAGCATTTTATTGTTTGAGCATAGCGTTAAAGCGCTTCACGAGTTCCGGCACGCTTTTTATGTCCTTGATCGCAACGAAAATCGTATTATCGCCCGCGAGCGTACCTGCAACCTCATTCCACCGCATCGAATCAATGGCCTCTGCAGCAGCGTTTCCGGTACCAGAGATCGTCTTAATGATGATGAGGTTGGATGTACTTGCAATCGATACGACTGAATTAGAAAAAATACGGATAAACCGCTCCTTCAGGCCCGCCTCGGCCTTATCCACGGTGGCATATTTATAGCCACCATCCTCGGCGAGCACCTTAATCAGGCGCAGTTCCTTAATGTCGCGCGATACGGTTGCCTGCGTTACGTTGATTCCTCGATCTTTCAGGCGCATCGCCAAATCATCCTGCGTCTCGATATTAAAGGTTTCGATCAGATCCAGGATCATCGCATGTCGTGCCGCTTTCATTGAGTCATTCCTCCTGTGTTGTATATGTTACGATAGCTTGCTGCGGATCAGAGAGTAAATGTTCCGCTCTTCAAATTTTACAAAAGCAACATGCCGCTCCGAACGGTAAACGACGATCTCATCGTCCCGGCTGATTTCCGCCGTATAGATGCCGTCAAGCGATATATAGCCCTCGCTGTTCATGGAAAAGCGCATCTTCGCATCGGCGGATGCAATGATCGGCCGGAATGAGAGCGTATGTGGGCAGATCGGCGTAATGATCGCCACATCAAGCCCCGGCGAAATCACAGGACCACCAGCAGAAATGGAATACCCCGTTGAACCGGTTGTTGTGCTGACGATAATGCCATCGCACCGCACAGAGCCCGCCTGCATTCCATTGATTTCCATGCTGATATCCACAATCCCGGAAAACGCGCGCTTATACAAAAGCGTTTCATTCAAACAATAATGCGGTGTTCCTCCATTGACGCGGCAGGCAAACATCATACGCTGATCCAGAGAATATTCGCTCCGTGCAAGCCTGGTGATCGCAGTCTCAAACTGTTCCGGCGTGATTTCGCTTAAAAAGCCCACTCGGCCCAGATTAATCCCCAAGATCGGCACTTTAAGTTCCGATGCTTTGGATGCCGCGCGCAGAATCGTTCCATCTCCGCCGAAAGCGAGGATGAAATCCGGTGTTTTTTGATCGATCGTAGGAAGCGAGTTATGAATCAAAGGAAGCAGCGGAGCGTCCACACAACAGGTATATCCCAACGAAAGTGCCGTTGATAATCCGGCCAAAAGGCCGTCTACCGCGCTCTGCTTCTGCGGATTCGTAAAGAAGCCGAAGGTCATACTGTGCATGTCAATCTCCCGTCTGTATAAGTATTATAATATCCTGCATATTGATTTTCAAGGAATTTTTTAAATTTTTAAACATATTTCAGCCCAGAATGTGCTTCTTCCACCGTTTTTTCGACCGCCGTGGACAGCTCCACATCCGCGCGGCCATCCTCACCCTGTGGTTTTTCCAGGACAAGCAGGAATTCAATGTTTCCCTTTGGCCCAGTGATAGGCGAATAATCGATATGCAGCAGATGAAACCCTGTTTGCACAGCAAATTTCGCCGCACCCACAAGCACTTCGCAATGGGTTTGTTTGTCTCGCACCACGCCATTCTTGCCAACTTTAGCACGCCCTGCCTCAAACTGGGGCTTTACCAAAACTACCGCATGTGCCCCTTCCCGGAGGCAAAGAAACACCTGCGGAAGGATCAGGCGTATTGAAATAAAGGAAACATCCATTGAAGCGAAATCAGGTTGCTCTGCAAACCAACCGGGCTCCATATACCGCGCATTTGTACGCTCCATCACAACAACGCGTGCATCGTTGCGCAAACGCCAATCCAGCTGGCCATATCCGACATCAATCGCATAAACCTTGCGCGCGCCGTTTTGCAGCATGCAATCCGTAAAGCCGCCTGTAGATGCGCCAATATCGAGCGCAACAGTGCCTGCAAGGCACAAGCCAAACTTGCGCACGGGTTTATCGAGCTTCAGCCCTCCGCGGCTCACAAAAGGAACCGGGTTCTCCTTTATGGCAAGCACACAATCGGGCGGTACATTATCGCCCGGTTTATCAACGCGCATGCCCGAAAGGCTCACCGCTCCGCTCATGATAAGCGAGCGTGCCTTTTCCCTGCTTTCAGCCAGGCCGAGCTCCACCAGCCTGATGTCCGCCCGCGTTCCTTTCATTTCGCACGCTCCAAATAAATCATTATTTTTTTGCGGATCTCATCCGCAGAGATTCCGGAAACAGCGTCTTGTTCTGCAACGGAAGCATGCCGCACCGGCGCTTCCCCAACCCCGCACGGAGATACACGCACCACATGGCCGATTGCCGCCTGCACAGCTTCGCCGAAGCCACCGGCCATTATGCCATCCTCCACGGTAATGACCGGCGCACCATGTTCTGCGATGCGTGCAAGCATGGTATCATCCATTGGCTTTATGCTGCGCGCGTTCACAAGGCCGACAGGCAGCCCATCGCTTGCTTTAAGCGCGGCGCTGAGCAACCGTCCGGTTGCGATGACCACCAACTGTTTTTCCGCAAAAGGCAAAACCTCCTCCCACTCTCCTACTTTGACAGGCTTCGTCAAAGGATGGGAAGGCAATGCGCCCCGGTTATATCGAATGGCAACCGGCCCGCTTTGCATAAGCGCGAGCTGAAGCATCTCGGAAAGCTCTTCCTGAGATGCCGGGGAAAGAAGCGTCATTCCCGGCAGCGTACGCAAAAAGGCGATATCATACACCCCTTGATGCGTTTCGCCATCCTCCCCAACAAGCCCGGCACGGTCTACCGCAAACACAACGGGAAGGCCCTGCAAGCAAACGTCATGAAGGATTTCGTCATATGCGCGCTGCAGGAAAGTGGAATAGATCGCAACGACAGGCCTGGCCCCCGCTGCCGCCATGCCGGCAGCCATAGTAACCGCATGTTCTTCCGCAATGCCAACGTCAAAAAAGCGATCCGGGAATTCCGATGCAAAGCGGTCAAGTCCCGTTCCCTGCGGCATCGCGGCCGTTATGGCGACAATTCTGGAATCCGCACGCGCAAAAGCGCACAGCGCCCGCGCAAATACGGAAGAATTGCTTTCCCGCTTATTTCCGTTCACCGCACCCGTATTTACATCAAATTTTCCAATTCCATGGAATTTCTCCGGATTTTGCTCCGCAAGTGCATATCCTTTTCCTTTTTTGGTGACGGCATGAATCATAACCGGACAGTCAAGCTGCTTTGCCCGAGCCAGCACCTCCGTAAGCGCCATAAGGTCATGTCCATCCACAGGGCCAAGATAAGTAAATCCCATTTCCTCAAACAAAACGTTTGGAATGAGAAAATACTTGATCCTGTTTTTGAGGCGCAGTGCATTTCCGAACAGCCGAACGCCCACTTTAGGAAGCCTTTGCAGGAACTCTGCGGTGTTGTGCTTAAACCGCTGGTAAGAGCGGCTGGTGCGCATGCGGTTTAAATGCCTGTTTACCGCGCCAACATTATGGGAAATGGACATGTCGTTGTCATTCAGCACCACAATCAGCGGTTGCTTGCTCTGTCCCGCGTCATTCAGCCCCTCGAAACAAAGCCCGCCGGTCAGCGCGCCATCCCCCAATACGGCGACAACGCTTCCACATCCGCCTAACATCTGCTCTGCGCGTAAAATGCCAAGCGCAGCGGAAACAGCAGTGCTGGCGTGGCCTGTGCCAAATGCATCATGCGGGCTTTCCGAACGTTTTGGGAACCCACTGATGCCGTTTTTTTGCCGGAGTCCGTCAAATTCAGCCGCACGGCCGGTCAGAATTTTATGCACATATGCCTGATGTCCTACATCAAACAAAATTTTATCAACCGGAGAATTGAATACCCGATGTAAAGCGATCGTCAGCTCCACAACGCCAAGATTTGATGCAAGGTGCCCGCCTGTATGTGAAACCCGTTCTACAAGAAAAGAGCGTATCTCTTCTGCAAGTTGCGGCAGTTGCTGTTCTTTGATACGCTTAAAGTCATCTATGGAATGGATTGAATCCAAAAGCGGGGTCTCTTTCATGCCGTTCCGCCTTTCCATGCACAAACGCGGAGGGTATTATACCACTTCGCCGTCGTGCATACAAGGGTAAAGCCCCAATAAAAATGCATAAATCCGCAAAAGCAGGCAGGCATTTTTAATTAGAAAGTTCGTGTAAGCGTTTGATCCGTAAGCGTCAGGAACCATGTTGCGCGGTCTCCAAATTTCCCCAACGCCTCCTTTGCAAACCGGGCCTCCTCCTGTGCCATGCGCTTTGCAGTTTCAATGCCGTAGAGCGATGGATACGTCAATTTTTGATGCGCTGCGTCCTTGCCGAGCGTTTTCCCCACTGTCTTGGAATCTCCCAGCACATCCAGCAGGTCGTCTGTAATCTGAAACAAAACGCCATAATGCGCTCCAAACCTTCTCAGTGCTCCAACTGATTCCGGATCCGCATTGCCGGCTATGCCTCCGGCCACAACGGCCGCCGTAATAAGCGCTCCTGTTTTTCGGGTATGAATATACGTGAGCGTTTCTGCATCTGCGCAGGGGGTCTTTTCATTTGCAAGATCGGCCCACTGCCCAGCAACCATTCCGGACACGCCCGCACCATGCGCAATTTCAGTCGCCGCCTCATAATAGCGGGGAGCTTTTTCGATATGCCTCGGCCCTTCCGAAAGGATCACCTCAAACGCATAAGTTAAAAGCGCATCCCCTGCAAGCAAGGCATTTGCTTCGCCGAATACCTTGTGGTTTGACGGCCTTCCGCGGCGGAAGTCATCGTCATCCATGCAGGGCAAGTCATCATGAATCAGCGAATATGTGTGGATCATTTCCAAAGCAGCGGCAAGCGGCAGCGCCGCCTCCATGTTTCCTCCCACCATTTCACATGCGTAAAGGCAAAGCATAGGACGGAGCCGTTTACCGCCTGCAAGGAGGCTGTATTTCATCGCTTCGCACAGCGCAGTGGGAAGATCTTCCCTACGCATATATGCTTCAAGCACAGCTGTGATTTGTTCCAGATTTATCATTCTTCCTCCGCGTTCATTTCGCCGCCCACCGGTTCAACGGCTTCCAGGCGGCCTTCATATGCCTCCAATTGTGCAAGGCACGTCCGGGAAAGCGCACGCCCTTCCTCATAGAGTTTCATCATGTCGTCAAGCGGCAAATTCCCATCGGAAAGCGCGCTTACGATTTCCTTCAGCCTCCGCATTGCATCTTCAAAGTTCTGCTTTCTTTTCGCCATTTCTTCTCTGTTCCTTTTCTATCGTATTCACGGTAGCGCCGGCAGCGCCGTCATGAAAAATGATTGTCACCGAATCATCCGGCGAAAGCCGTTCCACCGAACCACAATACGCCCCATCCTTTCTGCGCACAAGTGCAAAGCCGCGCGAAAGCGTATGCGAGGGAGAGAGTGCTTCCAACTTGCCTGAAAGCGTGCTGCACATGCGGGCGGCTGCAGCCAATGAGGCCTGCGCAGCAACATCCAAGCGTCGTCCGGCATCCAGAACAGTATGCCGGGCATCTGCAAGCGCATGGCGCGGCGCAGCAAAAGCTCCACTTTCTACGATAGCATTCACCCGTTCTCTGCGCCTTAAAAGGCCCGTTCGTGCAGCGCAAAGCAACGTTTCACGCATTCCATCCAACGTAGAAAGCAGCATGTCATACTCGGGCACACAAAGCTCTGCCGCGGCAGAGGGGGTAGGCGCACGAAGATCCGCAACAAAATCCGCAATGGAAAAATCGGTTTCATGCCCCACTGCGCTCACAATGGGGATTTCGCTTTCGTAAATTGCCTCTGCAACAGTTTCCTCGTTAAACGCCCAAAGGTCCTCCAAACTGCCGCCTCCACGGCCGACGATCAGCACATCGGCGCGTTTCAGACGGTTCATCAGCCGAATTCCTGCTGCAATTTCCTCTGCAGCGCCCATTCCCTGCACAGCTACAGGGCAAAGCAATAGATTCATTGCCGGAAACCTGCGCCGTGCAACGCTGATTACATCGCGTACAGCGGCACCACTCTGCGAGGTCACGATTCCAACGCAGTGTGGCAGAGCCGGAATCGGCTTTTTATGCGCTTCATCAAACCACCCCCGCGCCTGTAGCCGCGTTTTCATCATCAAGAAGCGCCGGTAAAGCTCTCCTTCCCCTTCCCCTGTCACCGTTTTCACATAAAACTGATACTGTCCGTCACGCGCATAAAGCGCAGCATGCCCTTGGGCCACGATTTCCATTCCATCGGAAAAGGCCACGCCGCACTGCATTGCGTCCTGCCGGAACATCACGCAGCGCACAAGCGCACCGCCATCCTTAAGCGTAAAATACACATGCCCCGAGCTGTGGCGCTTCAAGCCGCTGACCTCCCCGCGCACGGAAAGGCTGCGCAAAAGCACATCCCGCTGCAGCAAGCCCGCAACATACTCGTTTAATTGGGTGACGGTCAGAACATATCCGCTTTGCATCTTGTGGTTCCCCCCTCCGGTGATGCGGTAAGCCTGTCTTTGCACAACAATGCTGTGCCGACCGCATTGTCGGAAGAAAGCGCGCTTTCCCCGAAAAAAATCTCAGCTTCCGTTTTCTGCTTTCGAACCCGTTCCCGCAGCAGAGCGCGCAGAAGCGGGCTTGACGCCACTCCCCCCGCGAGAAGTGCGCGCCGGATGCCTGTTTTGTCCATCGCATAAAGCAGCATCTTTCCAAAGGTGCGCGCCATGCAGTCATATGCAGCATACGCAATTTCACCATGCTTGATTCCATCGTCAATGAGCGCCTGCGCACGTGTCTCCACCCCGGAAAACGAGCATACCCCGTTGCGCACAATCGCCGGAAGCTTCACCCCTCCTGTTGCAGGGTCAAATTCGCCGGCAAGCGCTTCAAGCTGCTTCCCGCACGGAAACCGAAGTCCCATGGCAACGCCGATCCGATCTACAAACTGTCCGGCATGCAAATCTTCCGTACCTGACAGCAGCGTTATATGAAACGCTTCGTCCACCAAAAAAACTTCCGTCGTTCCGCCTGAAATATGCATGCCCAAAAAGGGCTGTCCCATCAAAAATTCATTGCCATACAGCGCGGCGCGAACATGTCCTTCCTGATGGGATGCAGCCAAAAGCGGTACACGGAGTGCGGCGGCCATGGATGCTGCGCAAGCTTTCCCGGCAAGGAACACCGGCATATAAGAATCCTCATTTGGCCTTGGCCGAGCGCTTACACATACACCGCGCACAGCACCAACGTCCAGCTTTTCAAACATCTCCGGCACAAGTCTTTCCAAATTCCGGATATGCTGAAACAGGCCATCGCTTTGGCGAAGGCCTCGTTCTCCCTGTTTAACCGAAAGCACCGTCCGCAGATCTGAAACGATGCCGCATTCATCCACGCAGGCAACGGACGTGGTATAACAGCTTGTATCCACGCCGACATATGCGCACATTACTGCTGTTCCCCGTTTTCCGCTTCAAGCCGTTTGGCAAGCGTTCCGAGCATACCGTTGATGTAAGCGGAGGATCGTTCCCCTCCAAACCGCTTTGCGAGTTCAACCGCTTCATTGATGGAAACGCTGTACGGGATATCCCTGCGGTACATCATTTCATAAATCGCAACGCGAAGAATCGAAAGGTCTACCCGCGGCATACGTTCAATGCTCCAACCGATGGCAAGTTCACTGATCAACGGGTCAATCTCTTCCTGATGCGTTTCAATTCCAGAAAGCACTGCATCGGAAAAGGCCACGTCTTCTTCGGTCAGCGTTTCCGTGATACCCGACTTGTCCAATACCGCGTCATAGGTATCTTCTCCCCCAAACAAACGAGCAAACGCGAGTTTCATTGCGACCTCGCGCGCTGTCTTCCTGCTCATATTCTCTTTCGTCCTTCCATGGGTATCGGCATTTCAGCCGTTATTTTTCCGTTGAAACAGCCCCGCAAAAAAATCCTTCACACGGGTGCGGCCTCCTTCGTCCAAAAGCGTGCCGATAAAGTAAGCGATGCCCACGATAGCGAACAGCAGAAGCGTGCGCCAAAACCCGATTGTAAAAATCAGGATCGTAAACAAAATGCCAAAGCACACGCTGATGATGCGCCACTTATACAGCCTGCAAAAGGCAAAGAAATCATTCATATCATGCACCTCACATTACGCGCGGCTGCTTTGCAGGTGCCGGTGCACTTACGATCAAAACGTCCACATCCCGAACGGTGATGCCGCAGTACATCTCAATGTACTCTTTGAGCGAATCCTGCAGGGCCTTTGTAAATTCGGGAAGCACCGTCTCATTGGAGACGACCAGTTTAAGGGCAATTGCAACCGCAGTGTTTTCAATGGCGGTGACGCTGCTTTCACACTCTTTAACCTTTGGGTTCGCCCTGCAATGCCGCTGCACCATACTGTCTACCGCCGCAAGGGTGATGAAGGCCGAACCGTTATCACCGGAAAGGATGAGGGCAGATGTCGCTCTCGGTGCGGCTGCCGGCTGTTCCTGCTTTCGATTGCCCATTGCAATAAAGAGCCGGAAGGCAAGAATCAGCAGCACAAGGCCAATACCGCCCATGATAAGCCTGTTTTCAGTCATGCCGTTTGTAACGATACCCGTTACATGTGCGACCATATCTGCCGTCACGAATGACATCGCAATGCCAATGCAAAGCGCAGCAAGTGCAATCACCAAAAGCAACACAACAACAAGCAGAAGCTTATCGAACCAACTAAACTTCATAACGCGATTCTCCTTTGGTGTTTCAGGCGCCGCCAGCATAGCCGGCGGCGCTTTTCAGGCATGTATGCCGCTTATTCGGCAGGCTGGATTTCGGCCGGTTTTGTTTTGGGCTCCGGCTTGTCGAAGTTGATGGACTGCACGAACACGTTCACCTGCACGACGCGAAGTCCGGTCATGGTTTCAATCGCATTCTTAATGCCGGTCTGGATCTTGGTGCAAACCTCATGAAGCTTGTAACCGTAGCGAATGATCACGCTCAAATCTACAGCGACCTCTTCCTCTCCAACCTCGACCTTAATGCCTTTGGTCATGCTTTTTTTCGCGTTCAGCATCCCGGTAATGCCTTCGACGACGCCGCCGGCCATGCCCACCACGCCTTCGACTTCTGCAGCCGCAAAGCTTGCAATGGTTGCGATCACATCAGGCGCAAAAATGATCTTCCCGCCTTGGGTCGCATTTACTTCAGTGGTGATCTCGTTATCCGGGGTCATGTGCACTACCTCCTTTTGAATTTGGAAATATTATAACAGATTTTTCTATTGGTGCATAGCTCTGATGCCGGAAAGCTTCTGAGTTCACAGAAGATTTTCTTTTCGGCCTTCATTGCGCCCCGGGGATAACCTTAACGTTTTCCGCCGATTCCCCAGTTTCGCGCTGCACAATATCGAGAATTTGTGCGACTTGCTCATCGCTGAGCGTTTCGCAATCCACGATTACATTCACCGAACCGCCATGGAACGTAACGGCGGCGTCGGCGAATCCTTTTGCACGAATCAGGCTTTCAATGGTAAATTCCGTTTCCATGTTATTCACGAGCGCAAGCTTTTGTGCCTGTGCATCGGCAAGGGTCTCCGCATCCGAAGCCGAGGTTGCGATAATTTCGTCAAGATAACCAATCTCAAGCTCCCGTACACTCTCTCGCTCCGTTCGGAATGATTCAAAATAGTCCTCTCCGGCCGCCGATGTTTCCAAGGTATCTCCACTCATACTTTCAATATGGAACGATTCCCCGCCTCCCTGCGCAGCGGTTCCAACTCCTTCTGTCTCCTTTCCGGCGTTCAGACTGTAATTCCAGTATACGACGCCAGCCAACAGCAATGCGAGCCCACCGATCAGGATGTACTTTTGCTTTTTGCCTTCCAGTTTCATGCTCTATTCCCCCTTTTCAATTGCCTTCATTTCAAACACATCGATGCAGGACAGGTCTACGCCAAGCACCGTCCGCACCGCGTTTTGCAGATTCATCCGAACCGTAATGTCAGCTGCACCCTCTGCAATCACGATTACACCGCGTACTACGGGTTGCTTTTCCGTAAGCACGATTGCTTCGTTTCCTCCCGTCTGCGATACGGTCGCCGGGCGCGATGATTCCGTCCGGTTCTCCGTAACGGATTCCGTTCCCGTACCTGAGCTTTGCGTAATCCCAGTTTGTGTATCCGTGCTCATTGCGGGTATGATCTGCGCACCGGTGTCGTAAGTGATCATAACCTCGACCTCCCCCGCGCCACGAATGCAGGAAAGCACGTTTTTCAGCCGTTCTTCCGTTTCCCGTTCACTGGAATATACACTGTCCGGCTCTTCCAGTGAAACCGGCTCCACAACACTGTTTTTCGGAAACGATGTCACAGCATAAATGAGAATGCCGGCAAGTACCAGCGCGCCGTAAACGCAAAGCTCAAAGCGCTTATCCTTTTTCATGCGTTCTGTAAGCCCTGCGAGCAGCTTGCCAAACCCGAGTCCGCCCTGCTTTGCCATACATTCCAGCCCCTTTCTCTCCAATCGCGCTTTCTATCCCTTCTCCAGCAGCTTCAAAATTGGCTCCGCAGCATAAAGCAGCAGAAGCAAGGACAGCGCTCGCTTTGCACTGCTGCGCAAACCGCCGCGCGGCAGCAGTGCTTCTCCTGTAAACCCAATCACCGCGAGCGCTGCAAGCCGCTCCATAAATGAGTAAATCCACTCCATCCGCCGCTCCTGTGCTATGCTGCGTTTCCCACTGCCATCACAAGCCCCGCAGAGATAATAAACATTAAAGCAACGGCTGTCACCGCAGCGAAAAGGTTATTGTAAACATCCGAAAGATCCCCGAGAAGTTTTGGAATACGGCCATCTCCGCCCAACGGTGCGCAAAGCGCCGCCATCGCCTTGCAGGCAAGCCCTGCGCAGGCGATTTGCAATAACGGAGAGATTGCAACTCCAACCACAGTCAGCATTACCGCAGCCCCTACGGCATTTTTGATCAGAACTGCGCTTCCCAGCACTGTTTCCAGCGTTCCGGACGCTATACCCCCGACGATGGGCACACTCTTGTCAAGCGTATATTTTGCCGCACGCAGGGCAAGGCTGTCTGAACCGCCCATGCTCAGCCCTTGCAATGCAACGATGCCGAAATATATTGTGGACACCGCCCCCGTAAGCCACTTTACAGCGGATTTAATGAACTTATGGAGCTGCGCAAGCCCCATCCGCTGTGTGAGGCCCCCCACGATTACCGCTGCCCCCCCCGCCACTGTAAGCGGCAGGATGACGCTTTTAAAAAAGCCTGTGATCGTAACGCTTAAAAATGCCATCATGGGCTGTATCGCGCCGCTAAGCGTTACACTGCCTACGGCCGCGAGCGAAAATGAGAGCACTGGCGCTGCGATTTCAGTAAACGCTGTCAACGCGTCAATCGTCGCACTTGCAAGTGCAACCTGCCGCATCAATGCATATGATACGGCTGCCGCGCTCATGCCGAAGCAAAGGATACCGACCGTCTCTCCGATCCCTTCCCGGCCACCGCACAGGATCTCCGCCACGCAGGAAATAAGCGCCACACCGAGGAGCGATGCATATGCCCCCATACTTTCCCGTAACGCATACAGCACGATATCCTGAAACGCTGTAAGAACGGTATCGTAGGTAATTCCATTTCCACCCGCAATATGTTCCACAACCGACGTCAAATTCGCCCCATCCCATATTTTCCGAACGCTTTCCGGCAAACTTTGATAGTATGCCTCCCACGCTCCAAGGTCATATGCCGCAAGCTGGTCTGCGCTTTCCTGCGGTAACTCCTCCGCGCACACGGCGGTCGGAATCAGGATGCACAGCATCCCGAAAAGCAGGAATTTGAGTCTATATCGCCGCATAGGTGGAAAGGATACTGCCAATCAATTCAAGGAGCGCCGCAAGTACCGGCAGGCAGAGCGCAAGGATCAGCACACGCCCCGCGAGCTCCACTTTTCCCGCCACCGCACCTTCTCCCGCATCCCGGCAAAGGTCGGACGCAAACTGTGCGAGATATGCAACGCCGATCACCTTAAGCATAACCGTAAGATATGCGGTATCAATTTGATACCGTCCTAGAACCTCTCTGAGGAAACCAGACATGGCCGCAAGCTCATCCAGCGTCAAAACGAGGATCAGCACGCCGGCGGCAACAGCGATCTGCAGCCCAAGTTCCGGCCGATAAGCGCGCAGCACCAGAGCGGCAGCTACCGCCGTGAGCGCGATGCCGATCACTTTAAAAACCGTCATGCAAAGCCACCTTTCTCCTAATAAAGCTGGAATATCTGCTTTACGCTGTCAAACAGCGTTCCGATCAGGTCAATTACCATCATCAGCGTAATAATAAGCCCTGCAAGCGCAGCAAGCATCGCCATATCGTCACGCCCCGTCTGCTTCAGAAGTTGGCATATGATCGCAATCAGGATGCCGATGCCTGCGATTTTAAATATGATTTCAATCCCCATATAACACACCCCTTCGGAATGGCATGCAAGCGCGTTTAAATTTAAATAACAAGGAGCGCCAGCGAAAGTCCTGCAAGCACACCGAGCGATTCAAAAAGCTTCCCTTTTTTGGAAAGTTCCGCTTCGAGCGCCGCAATGCGCTGGTTGAGCCGCTTGCATGCGTTTTGCGCATTGGCGCTCTGTGCCGCAAGGCCAATTCCGTCAAGTCCAAGGCCAAAATCTACAAGAACAGCAGTTTCCTCCGGCGAAAGCGTTTCAAACCCGTTATGCATTTTTTCCGCTTCCTCCATAGCTTCCTTCCACAACTCTGTTATGGGTGCCTCTCCCCCAAGTTTTTCGCCAAAAATCTCCCAAAACGCCTCTGTACGCGGCGCGAACTGCATAATAAGGACCGCAATCGGCGCAGGGCGTAGTTCCATCCTTTCAGCAAGGCGGCGAATATCATCTTCCATTGCCGTAAGCGTTTGCCTGCGTACCCGGAGCACGCGCGCTTTCCCGTTTCCAAGGAACACACATGCACAAAACAAAACAGCTGCCAGCAGTGCGCTCATATTGCCGCCTCCCCGCAAGCATATGTCCGGAGCTTCACGTCGCGCCCATTCCTTTCAAGCACAAGCACCTGATGAAAGCTGCCGTTGTTCAGCAGCTGGGCAAGATAGGGCTTGCGCGCCGCATCGGCGATGCTCCCCGCATGTGCGGATGCAAGCACGCAGACGCCGCCTGCGGCAGCGCGGCACACGGCTTCCGCATCCGCTGCACTGCCGAGCTCATCCGTCACAATAATTTCCGGCGACATGCTTCTGAGCATCCGCTCCATTGCCTCCGCTTTCGGGCAGCCGTCCATTACGTCCGTGCGCAAGCCCACGTCCAGCAAGGGAGTTCCGCCGCTTGCGCCGGCAAGCTCTCCACGCTCGTCTGCAAGTGCGACCTTATAGCCCCGCCATCCCGTGCCGCCATCCGATAGCAGGCGCGCGGCATCTCTTAAAAGCGTGGTTTTCCCTGCGCCCGGCGGTGAAAGCAGAAGCGTCGGCACGGGGCTGCCATTTGTATTCAGCAGCATCGGAAGAGCTCCCCTCGCACAGCCCTTATGCTCCCGCGCAATCCTGAGGCTGAAGGAGGTAATCTGCGCCATATGTGCGATCCGGCCATCCCGCATTTCCGCGCGGCCGGAAATTCCAACACGGCACCCGCCGCGCAGCGTCAGGAATCCTTCCCGAAGCTCTGCCTCCCGCGCGAAAGCGGAATGTTCGCACAGGCTTTCCAGCAGCAGGGCGCAAAAGCGCTCGTCAGCAGTAAACGCAAGCATCCGTTCCTTTTGCGCATACAGCAGCTGCACCGGACGCCCTGTGCGTACCCGGATCTCCTCAAGCTCATCCGTTCCGGCATAAAGAACGGCATCGCGCAGGCATGCGGGTAAAACGCGCAGAAGTTCGCTTAACGGTTTGTTACCAATCCTGTCCATCGCTGCATGTCCTCCCATTTTGTTCTATGATATGTACAGGCTTGCTGAAACAGAACCGAAACCTTTAACCTTTGCATGCGGACCAGAAATTGTTTGAGATTTGAGTTTAATACCAAAATGCGTATTTTCAACAACAGCAGAACATGTGGCAATCAGACAGTTTTTCGTTTCTCGTGCAATGCTGCATGCAGCAGCATGCTTCCGAAAGTTGTTGCGCAAAGAATCGCCTGTGCGTTGCGCAAAGCAATCCCATCAAGATTTACGGATGCATAATCCAATCGCCAAAGCTCTGCAAGTGCGCTCACAAGCATCCATACAACCGGAAGCGTAGACGCGGCAAAAAAAGCACGCCATGTCGCCGCAGCCCGCACGTTCAGCCCCCGCTGTTCCACCATCTGAATCAGAAAGTATACCGGAAACACAAGCGTTCCCGTGTTGCAGCGAAATTCTGCAAGCGGTGCGAACGAGAACCGGCTGAGCATCAAAAGAAGCGCCCCCGAAAATGCAAGCGCAAATGGGGAAATCTCAAGACGTGCACAGGCACGGCCAATCGCACCGCTCGCTCCGGCGATTATTGCGCATACGCAAAGGCTCTCGTAAATCTGCATATCAAAAACCACCTTAGGCAAATCCTTGTAAAATAAAAGCCCCATCGATCATGCTTTCAGCATGTCCCGATGGGGTGAAAGATACGCAAAGCAAATTTATGTAAGTTTGATAAAACCCGCCATATCGCCCGTTTTTCCACGAACGCGCCGGTGGGAAAACAGCAACTCCGGCATCTCAAATGTGCAGGCATGCATAAGCGTGATGTTTTCCGGCCGGACGCCCGCTTCCAATAGCTGCACGGCCGCAGGGATTTCCAAATCAAGCTGGCGCTTTCCAGGCCGCCCCGCTATGCTGCATGGAACCCCAAACTCTGCTTCAAACTGCGCAGCAAGCGCTTCATCCACTTCATAACAGTTCCGGCAGATGCACGGCCCGTTGGATGCGATGAGATCCGCAGGGTTGCTTCCATACTCGCGGCGCATCGCCTCAACCAGGTTCCTGCCGATGCGGCCAAGCATGCCCTTCCAACCTGCATGTCCCGCGCCAACCGCGCGGTGCACGGGATCATATAGAAAAAAAGCGCCGCAGTCCGCATGGGATGTAATTAGCGTCACAGCCGGATCATTTGTCACAAGCCCATCGCACGGCGCCAGAGGCCCGCGCACAATCCCACGCCCGCAGTCCACACCGGACACAGCCACTACGTTTGTGCCGTGTTCAAAATTGATGATGCAGAGCGAATGATACGGAACACCCGCAGCGGCACAGAATATCTCAAAATTCCGCTGCACGTTCTTCGGAGCATCCATTGGTTCCGTTTTTCCGAAAGCAAGGTTCAGCGTGTCGAACGGAGGCGCGCTCACGCCGCCTTTTCGTGCGGTAAAGCCATGAATAAGCCCCGACATGCCTTCAAGTGAAGCTGCACGAAAAAAGCCGACGCCCTTCGTCTCGCCATACTCATATCCGTGCCGCATCCGCAATGAAAGCGCTTCATATTCCGCCTGCCGCACTCAGGATTCCTCCAACAGGAGTTTAAGTTCCTCCATAAACGTGTTGATGTCCTTAAACTGGCGATAAACGGAAGCAAACCGCACATAGGAAACCTCATCCAGTTGTTTGAGGCCTTTCATCACGAGTTCACCAATGTAGTTGCTCGTGACCTCCTGTTCCAATGTGTTAAATACTTCGCGCACAACTTCATCCACCAGCTTGTCCTGATCCGCAGCGGAAACAGGGCGTTTTTCGCAGGATTTGCGAACGCCGGCAAGAATTTTTGCGCTGTCAAACGCCTCTCTGCGGCCGTCCTTCTTCACCACCATAATTGGGATTTCCTCAATTTTTTCATACGTGGTGAAACGCTTCCCGCAGGAAATGCATTCTCTCCTGCGGCGTATGCTGGTTCCGTCATCCGTCGGGCGCGAATCCACAACCTTGCTTTCCGTCCCAAGGCAATACCGGCATTTCATTTGCGCAACCTCCGTGTAGGTTTTTGGATATTATACCACAACATGTTGTATATTTCTATCCCTGCACGGCAAAGGATGCATTGTTTTACAATACAATATCCACCAAAATTACGTCATCCCCTATTTTTGTTATCTTGTTATACGGTATTACAAGCTCCTCATCGCTGCGCAGAAGCCCCCACAGGCGCGGCGGCCCAGGGACAATGATTGCATAAACGGCGCCGGAGCAGGCATCCATTTCCAAATCACAGATGCAGCCAAGCCGCGCACCGTCGCACAGGTTAATGACCTCCTTTCGTTTGAGGTCGCAAAAGTTGATGGTAGCCACGCGCGTTTCCCCTCTCAGGTATCTCATATTCTATCGTATGGGCGCGGCAAACGAAAAAGACCCGGTTTTCACCGGGTCAAAAGAGCTTGGTCTTGTTTCTAAGTATTCCAAAGCGCTCAGCACGATTGCTTGGATCAGTTCAGGTTTGCCATGCGAATTAATACTTGCGCTTTCTGGCGGCTTCCGCCTTCTTCTTGCGCTTTACGCTGGGCTTCTCATAGTGCTCGCGCCTGCGGACCTCAGCAAGGACGCCGGAGCGTGCGCATTTCCGTTTAAACCGTTTAAGAGCACTTTCCAGGGACTCGTTTTCGCCTACACGAATTTCCATCATTTTCCCTCCCCTCTTACCGCAACATAGCACACCGTGCCATTGCCATCGCATAAGGACTACCGAAACACAAAGCAATTATACGGTAAGCGCGGGACAAAGTCAACACAATTTACCGCAGTTTTTTCTAACCGGGAGGCCAGCCGAGTTCTCGTGCTCCAAGCATATGCATATGCAGGTGCCCGACCGTTTGGCCGCCGTCCTTGCCCGTATTAATTATGAGGCGAAAGCCGCTTTCACTGATGCCGCATGTTTTCGCGATCTCTCGCGCTGCGGCAAACATGCGTGCAAGCAACGCATCATCGTCAAGCTGCATCACACTGTCGTAATGCTTTTTGGGGATGATGAGCACATGTTCCGGTGCGGCGGGCGCAATATCCCGGAATGCAAGAATTTCATCATCCTCATATACCTTTGCAGACGGAATTTCGCCGCTTGCAATTTTGCAGAACAAGCAGGGTTCCATTGGTTTACCTCCTTCTTTTGAATCTATGTTGAACGCCTGATCGCGCGATTCAACCGAAATTAATTCCCCCCGGAGCTCACCCTTCTCTGCACGAACGATCCGCACCCGCGCAAAGCGGTTCAGGAGCGCATCATCTGCCGAAGGTACGGTTACGCGAAGATAGGTTCCCGTATGCCCGGCAAGACATTCTTTATCCCGTTCCTCAAAAAGCACCTCCTGCTCCGTTCCGACAAAGCGGGAAGCATACTCCCAAGAAAGCTCTGCCGCAAGCGCGCCGAGCCGTGCGGCACGCTCCGCTTTGACTGCACGGGAAAGCTGACCCGGCATCTCTGCCGCTTTGGTGCCCTCGCGCCGGGAATAAGGGAACACATGGATACGCGCAAGCGAAACGGTGCGCGCAAAAGCAAGCGTTTCTTCAAACTCCGCTGCGGTTTCCCCGGGAAAACCCACAATTATGTCCGTCGTGATCGCGCATTCCGGCATGGCCGCGCGGAGACTTTGCACGCAATCCAAATATTGTTGCGGCGTATAGCGGCGCTTCATGCGTTCAAGCACGCCCGTGCTCCCGCTTTGCAGGGAAAGGTGAAACTGCCGGCAAATTTTCGGGTTTTCTGACAACGCGTGTACGAATGTATCCGATAGCAGCTGAGGCTCCAGCGAGCCGAGACGGATGCGGCGGATGCCCGCAATTCCCTCTGCCTGCGCAATCGCATCGAGCAGGGTGGGCTCTTCGGGAAGATCCCTTCCATAGGACATCAGGTGGATGCCCGTAAGCACGACTTCCCGGTATCCGGCCGCCGCAAGCTTTTCAAGTTCCGTACGCACATCCAAAAGAGGCCGGCTTCGAATCGGCCCGCGCGCATATGGGATAATGCAATAGGTACAGAATCGGTCGCATCCTTCCTGAATCTTCAAATGTGCACGCGTTCTTCCTTCATGCGAAACAGTAAGCGGTTCAAAGGTATGCTCTCTGCAGATATCCGAAACCGCATGCTTTTTTCCCTGCTGGAGCGCTTCCGCCAGCCCCACCACATTCGCCCGCTCCTTCGTGCCAATCACAAGGCTCACGCCCGGCAGTGCCAGCACCTCCTCCGGCGCGCGCTGGGAATAGCACCCTGCGACAATGATTTTCGCCTCCGGAGCAAGCGCATGCGCGCGGGAGATCATTTGGCGGGATTTCTTATCGCCCGTCTGTGTTACGGTGCAAGTGTTTACAACGTAAATATCCGCAGGTTCACTAAAGTCCACGATTTCATAGCCCGCGTTCTCAAACAGCTCCCGCATCGCTTCCGTATCGTATTGGTTCACCTTGCACCCAAGCGTACAAAAGGCTGCCTTCATTTGCTTTTCCTCATCCTTCCAATTCATAAAGCGCCATTGCAAGCGCCGCCATGCCGGCCGTTTCCGTGCGCAGGATGCGCGGGCCGAGCGAAACGGGTACAGCGCTGCGTTCCGTCAAAGACGCCACCTCATCGCATGCAAAACCGCCCTCCGGCCCGATGATGAGCGCAAGGCGGGAAATGTTCTCAGCGCAGCGCAGCGTCTGCTTCAACGTCATGCCATGCTCCTCCTCATAGGCAAGCAGCACAAGATCGTATTCCGACAAATTCTCAGTGGAAAGATCTGCAAGCCCTCCTATCTCCGGAATGATCCCGCGCCGGGATTGCTTCGCGGCTTCATAGGCAACGCGCGCATAACGCAGGCGTTTTTTCTCGAAATCGCCCGCGGAAAGCTGCACGACGCTGCGCGCGGCCTGAAACGGGATGATGCGCGAAACGCCAAGTTCAACGCATTTCTGCACAATCGTTTCCAGCTTCCCCGCTTTCGGTAAGCCCTGATACAGCGTTACGGAGCATCGGGGTTCCGTTTCGCTCGATGCCGATGCAAGAATCTGAAGCGTAATACATTCCTTTTCCATGCGTTCAATGCGCGCCGTATATTCCGTTTTCCGCCCATCGCAAAGCGTGACCTCGTCGCCATGGCTCAAGCGCAGCACCTTTTTCATGTGCTGCACATCTTCCCCTTCAATCACGGCGGTGCCGTTTGCAATCGCTTCTGGCGCAACAAAGAAGCGGTGCATACCTTACTCCTTTCGCGCCAGGATGGCGCACCATTCCTCGTTTATGTTGGTTTCAACAACCGTAAGCCCGTTTGAAACGATCGCGCCCTTCACTTCGTCCAACCGTTCCCGGATAATGCCGGACGTGATAAATGCGCCTCCTGTTTTCAAAAGCGGCGGCACGACCGGCAACAGCGCGATGATGACCGATGCAACGATGTTCGCGGTAATAACCTCGTATTGCCGGGCCGCAAGCCCCGTGCGCAGCGCAGCATCCGTGAGCACATCTCCAATGCGCACTTCATAGCGGTCACGCCCGACTCCGTTGAGCTCCGCGTTTTCATAAGCAATCTTTTCCGCGATCGGGTCAATGTCCACAGCAAGCGCGGCCTTTGCGCCCAGCAGAACGCCCGCAATGGAAAGAATGCCGCTGCCGCATCCAAGATCAAGCAGTGCATCGCCGTTTTTTATAATCTTTTCGAGATATTCCAGACACATGCGCGTGGTGTGGTGCGACCCTGTGCCGAAAGCCATGCCGGGATCAAGCGAAAGCACCGTGCGGCCTTCTGCATCCGCCAGCGACTCCCATGAAGGGCGCACAAGAAGCCGGCTTCCGATTTTTAGCGGTTTATAATAAGCTTTCCAATTGTTTGCCCAGTCCTCATCATCGGCCAAACGTACGACAAAACGCAGGCTCCCAAGGTCAATTCCAACATCCGTTTTTCTGAGCGCGTCAAACGAAGCCTCCGCCAAATGAACCAGCTCCATGTTCTCCCCCGCGTCCGCCAGATAAGCTTTTACGCAGGGTTCTTCCCCTGCAACAAGTTCATCCGTATCCGCATAGTCCCAATACTTCGCCGTTTCCTTTAAAAAAGCTTCGATGCTTTCCCGCCCCTGCTCGATCATCACCTGCTGAATGCCAAGCATATCAAAGCGGGCAGCAACTGCGTCAAGCCCCTGTTCGGTTGTGAACACCGTCATTTCGATCCATTTCATGCCTGAAGTCCATCCTTTACAATATCGTTTATAATATAGAACATTTTGGGGCATCACGCAACAAAAAACATGCAGGCAACATCTGTTTGTTGCCTGTATATTCGGCTTCATTTGCACCGGACAGCCCAATGCAGTATACTAACGATATATGGCGCGAACTGATTCATTCCCCCTTGTGCATCCATTTTATTTTTGGAGGGTTTACATTATGAATACCGATCTGAAAACTTGCGCAGAACATACTGCAAACCGGCTCGCCTCCCTTGATTTTTCTCTTTTATGGCCAGGATTTCATCCGTTCCGGTTTGCGCTTTATGATCATGCTTCCGTATATTTTGACGGAGAAACCTTTGCGCGCACGGACACGTTTCTTGGCAATACTTCAATCAACTTTCGTGGGGAACAGATTGCAATTTGGGAACTGTCTGAACAACTTGATCCGGATGTCCTTTCTGCAAAAATCGTACATGAAATGTTTCACGCCTTTCAGCAGGAATGCGGGGAGAAACGGTTTGCCAACGAGTTTGAGGCCATTCAAAAATACCAAACCTGCCCGGAGCTTCTTGCGTTGCGGCATGAAGAAAATGAGCTGCTTTCTCGCCTGCTTTCCAGGCATGATGCCTGCTGCTTTGGCCGGCTTCTTTCCCTCTGCCGCTATCGGATGGAACATTTTCCATTTGAATACGGCTATGAAAGCCGCATTGAGGCCATTGAAGGCGCAGCGCAGTTCGTTGAGCTTTCCGCGCTCCGCATGTTGGATGCGCAAAAGTACGAACAAGCCTGTGCCCGCCTGCAGGATCGCCTTTCTAAGCTGGACGCGCTGCTCCCGGTACGCATTTCATGCTATGACAGCGGCGCCGCCATGCTGCAAATTTGCGCGCAGAGCCACCATTCCCTTCAGCTTTCCATTGGGGACACGGAATTGATCTTTTACCAAGGATTGATCGATGCTGCAAAACCGCTTTCTATGGTGCCTGAAACTACGCCGGAGATACTCGCGTTTTATGAAGCGGATCAGGCAAAGCTCCGGCAGTTGGTAGAAAACGCGCGCAGTCACCCCGAAAGCCGGCTTTCTGCCACAGGGACGCTCGTTGGTTTCAACGTTTATTCCGCGCGCCGTTTTGAGGACTATATCTATACCGAATACTTCTTTGCGTATCAGGCTGATCAACCCACAGTGCTCAACGGTGACTTCCTCTTCCGGCTTGGTGAAGGCGGCAGCATCACCGAATTGTATCGTTTGGCGGGCAGATAAACAATCAAATTTCAGGAGAAAGCATGCAATGACCTTACAGTACCTGCAAGATCTTATTCACAGCATTGATGAGCTCAGAACCATCAGCGGAACATTCACGCTTCATGGAACGCTGTGCCGCGCGCTCGGCCTGATACGCCAACGGGAAACGGTGAGCCTTGTTTTTCTTCAATACAATGCCGCGTATAATGAATTGCTTGAGACCGCCCAAATCTTCGAATTGAATGACGGCGTGCAGGCATGTGCAACCAACCGCGATATGCTGCGAAAAGAACAGTATGCCGCTCATTTTCCAGATGCCTTTGAAGGAAGCCATACGCTGTTTATCGGTGATGCCTCCTACAAGATAAACATCACGGAAACAGGCGCCCTCCACATGCAGGATTGGGAAAGCCTTGTTCTGATTGCTGCATTTCTGTGCGATGGCTGGCAGCCGGAGTCGTTCCTGCAATTAAGCTATGAAAACCTGTTTTTCTCCAGGCTGGAACTTACCGGCAGTTATAGTACGCTTGCGGAGATTTCGAACAACGCTCCGCTTCGTGTTGCCGTGCGCCCTGCAAACACAGTGCATCCCGTAGAAAAAACGGTTTCGCTTTCCGTCGGCGGCCGATACAGCGCAAGGCGGACTTTCCGGGACAAGAAGGGTAAAGCAGAACATTGGTATTATATTGAGCGGGTCTCTCTTTTTGACCCATGGAAGGAATGTGAACGGATGTTTCAGGATCCGCGCATTACGAAAAATCATTCTCTTGAGGAACTTGCAAAAAGGCAGGCGGATATAGAATCACTCCTTATTTTGGAATGCCCCAAGGGGATGTGTTATCCAATTGTTGAATATGAGAGCGAAGCCGACATCTTCCTACAATTCTATTTACAGGATTTTTTAAAGTGCATTCCTGAAAACCCGGCATCTTCTCAGGCCCTCATGTTTCGGATAAAGCCGGATCAGCCTGTTGGCAAAAACGGGCTTCCGCTCAAAGCCTGCATCGTTCAAACGCCTGTTGCACCAACCACCAAGCGGCTTGCTTTGGAGCTGTTTTCCTTCTCTCAAAGCGAACCTCCGGCAGAACTCACCTTGGAATAATGCACAAACGGGCATCTTCCTTGCAGAAGCTGCCCGTTTCATCTAGTCCTCAATCAGCGCGCTATCCTTCGCGTCATGCGCACCGCTCAGCTGCGCTTATCCTTCATTTTTTCAAAAATCCCGCGTTTCACCGGTTTTGAGTCTGCAACTCTGTCCCCGAGCGCTTCGGCTAACTTGCGCATCAGCTCCCGCTGCTCCTCATTGAGCTTTCTCGGAATCTGAACGTTTGCGCGCACCAACATATCCCCCTTGCCGGAGGCATTAAGCCTTGTAACCCCCTGCTCCCGCAGGCGGAAGGTCGTCCCGGGCTGCGTTCCTTCGGGAACCGTGTATTTAACCGTACCCGTCAGCGTAGGCACCTGGATTTCTCCGCCAAGCGCGGCGACCGTCACCGGAATGTTCATATCAAGATACAAATCATACCCTTTGCGCGTAAACAGCTTATGCGGCCGCACGTTGATTACAACATACAGGTCTCCATTGGGGCCGCCACGGTATCCCGCTTCGCCCTCGCCGCGCAAAGTAAGCGTTTGCCCGTTGTCAATGCCCGCCGGGATATTCACCACAATACGGTTTGATTTGTGAATGCGCCCTTTTCCGCGGCATTCCGCGCAAGGCTCCTTGATGATCTTTCCCGTGCCGCCGCACGCGTCACAAGTGCGCACGGTAGCAAACGAACCAAAAGGAGTGTTTTGCTGTACGCGTACCTGACCGCTGCCGCCGCAGGCAGTACACTTTGCCGGCTGCGTTCCCGGCTTGGCTCCAGTACCGCCGCAGGTCTTGCAAACCTCTTCACGCGGGATCAGAATCTCCTTGCGCGCTCCGAACGCGGCCTCCTCAAACGTAATGGTGAGGTTATATTTCAAATCGTCGCCCGGTATGGGCCCGTTGCGGTGGGTCGCCCCTCCGAATCCGCCGAATCCGCCGAACACCGAACTGAAAATATCTGAAAAATCGCCAAAACCTGCCCCGCTGTAGCCACCACCTGCGCCACCGGCCGCAGGATCAAACGCAGCATGGCCAAACTGGTCATACTGGGCGCGCTTTGTGCTGTCCGAAAGCACCTCATATGCCTCGTTGATCTCTTTGAATTTGGCTTCAGCTTCCTTATCGCCCGGATGCAGGTCCGGATGATACTGCTTTGCCGCTTTGCGAAAGGCGCTTTTTATCTCGCTGTCGGTTGCGTCCTTGTTGACGCCAAGCACCTCGTAGTAATCTGCCTTTGCCAATTCCCCAACGCTCCTTTCATAGCCTGAGCAGACGCGGCCGGCCCCCGCCTTGCCGCATTGCCCGGCTACCCCGCAAGAGCCAAGGCATCGCTGCCCCGGCTCTTAAACAGGGTTTTCTATCCGATTGTGGGCCTGAAAAAGCCCTTTGGTTTATTTTTTGTCGTCGTCCACGACCTCATAGTCAGCATCAACAACAGTGTCATCCCCTTGCTGTGCACCGCCGTTTGCCGCATTCGGATCGAAGCCCGCTCCGCCGTTTGCCGCCGCTTCCTGCTGTGCCTGCTGGTAAATCTTGCCGAACACTTCGTAAGAAACCTCGGTCAGCTTTTCGCTTGCAGCCTTGATCGCAGCAGTATCAGTGCCCTTCAGTGCCTCCTGCACGGCCTTGACTTCAGCTTCCACCTTGGCCTTATCGTCCGCAGAAAGCTTATCGCCAAGCTCCTTCAGTGTCTTTTCGGTGGAGTACACCATGCTGTCCGCATGGTTGCGGGTTTCAACTTCTTCTTTACGCTCCTTATCTTCATTGGCAAATTGCTCCGCATCGCGCACAGCCTTCTTGATTTCATCCTCGCTGAGGTTGGTGGATGCCGTAATCGTTACCTTCTGCTCATTGCCGGTGCCAAGATCTTTTGCAGAAACATGCACGATGCCGTTTGCGTCGATATCGAAGCTAACCTCGATCTGCGGCACGCCGCGCGGTGCGGGTGCGATGCCGGCTAGCTGGAAGCGGCCGAGCGTCTTATTATACTGCGCCATCTCGCGCTCACCCTGAAGAACATGCACTTCCACGCTGGTTTGGCCGTCCGCTGCAGTGGAGAAGATTTGGCTCTTCTTGGTCGGGATCGTCGTGTTGCGGTCGATCAGGCGGGTGAACACACCGCCCACGGTTTCAATGCCGAGGGAAAGCGGGGTCACATCAAGCAGCAGGATATCCTTCACCTCGCCGCCGAGCACACCGCCCTGAATCGCCGCACCGATGGCAACACATTCATCCGGGTTAATTCCCTTGAACGGCTCTTTGCCCGTGACCGTCTTTACCATTTCCTGAACAGCGGGAATACGGGTCGAACCGCCCACAAGGATGACCTTGTCGATCTGTGCATTGGAAAGCCCTGCATCCTTCATGGCAATATGCATGCAGTCCTTCGTCTTATCCACCAAATCGTGTGTGAGCTCATTGAACTTCGCACGGGTGATCGTCATGTCAAGGTGCTTTGGGCCGGTCGCGTCCGCCGTAATAAACGGAAGGTTCACGTTGGTCTGCGCCATGCTGGAAAGCTCAATCTTCGCCTTCTCCGCGGCTTCCTTCAGGCGCTGGAGCGCCATGCGGTCAGAAGAAAGATCGATGCCGCTTTCGCTCTTGAACTGTTTGATGATGTAATCCATCACGCGCTGGTCAAAATCATCGCCGCCCAAGCGGTTATTGCCGTGGGTTGCAAGCACTTCAAACACACCGTCGCCAATCTCAAGGATGGAAACATCGAACGTGCCGCCGCCAAGGTCATACACCAGAATCTTCTGGTTGTTTTCCTTATCCATGCCATAGGCAAGCGCAGCCGCCGTCGGTTCATTGATGATGCGCAGCACTTCAAGGCCCGCAATGCGGCCTGCATCCTTCGTAGCCTGACGCTGGCTGTCGCTGAAATATGCCGGCACGGTAATGACAGCCTGGGAAACCTTTTCACCAAGGTAGGCTTCCGCATCCTGTTTAAGCTTTTGCAGGATCATTGCGGAAATCTCCTGCGGCGTATAATCCTTGCCATCGATGTTTTTCTTGTAGGAAGAACCCATTTCGCGTTTGATGGAGCTGATGGTCCTATCCGGGTTGGTAATAGCCTGACGCTTTGCTGCATTGCCGACAATGCGCTCATTGTCCTTGAATGCGACAACGGAAGGTGTTGTACGCGCGCCCTCTGCGTTGGGGATGACGACGGGTTCGCCGCCCTCCAGCACTGCTACACAGGAATTCGTGGTACCCAAATCAATGCCGATAATCTTTGCCATAGTTTATTTCCTCCAAATCCGTTTAAATTGCGGTTTCTCTTTTATTATTTCGCAACCTTCACCATGCTGTGGCGAATAATGCGATCTTTCACTTTATATCCTTTTTGCAAAACAGAGAGGATTTCGCCGCTTTGCACACCCTCGGCTTCCTCCTGCATAACTGCCTCATGCAGATCTGCGTTGAACGCGCCTTCAGCCGGGATCTCTGTGAGGCCGTTTTTTTCGAGAATGCCCATGAACTGTTTATGGACGAGCCTCACGCCGTCCACCCAACCCTGATCGGCAGCTTCACTGTTGTCAAGCGCTCTGTCGAAATTGTCGAGCACCGGCAGCAATGACCGAATAAGCTCCCGGGTGCCTTCCTCAAGGCTATCCATCCGGATTGCGGCATTGCGCTTGCGGTAATTGTCAAAATCCGCCTGCAGACGCTGTGCCATTGCGACTGTGTCATCCTTGTCTTTCTGCAACGCGTCGATCCGGTTCTTTACCTGATCGAACTCATCCCGCGTCAGCGTCACGGTTTCCGGGATTTCCGGAACCTGTTCCGCCTCTTCGGCGGTCCCATTTGTTTCGGGCGTTTGCTGCGCCTGTTCCTTTGGCGCCTGTTCCTTTTTCTTTGCCAAGTTACTTTCGCTCCTCTTCAAACATATTCGTAAGCACTTCGCTAAGGCTCTTTCCAATCTGCCCAAGCATGGCCAGCACGCGTGCATAATCCATTCGCGTAGGGCCAATCACGCCGAAAGAGCCAATCGGGTTTGAGCCAATTTTATACGTAGCCGTCACAACGCTGCAATCCTTAATGCTCTCATCTTCATTTTCCGCACCGATGCGCACGGAAAATTCCACGTTCGTGGCTTCCGTCAGCATACGGTAGAGCATATCTTTTTCCTCAATCGCAGTGAGAAGGGCACGCGCACGTTCCATATCGCTGTATTCAGGATAATTCAGGATATTCGTTGCCCCGGAAAGTTCCACGCTGCGCACGCCCGGAGACATGCTTTTGCGCACGCTGCGGAGCATCGCATCAAGAAACGCTTTTTGTTCCGCAACCTCTCCGGTAATCCCCTTAAACTGCTGCAACGTGATCTCATCCAGCCGGCAGTTGGAAAACCGCGCCGAAAGCGTTCTGCCAAGGCGCGTTAGCGCGTCTGGGGACATTCCCTGCGGGATGCGGATAATGGAATCCCGTGTCATCCCGGCATCCGTCACAACAATGGCGAGCGCTTTATCTTCTGCAATGGGCACCAAGTGGATGTACTTCAGCTTGATGGCGTGAAGCTGCGGCGCAAGCACCATAGAGGTATATTTCGTGATGCTGGAAAGCACCCATGCCGTTTGCTTTACAACCTCGTCCACTTCATCCAGCCGGTGGGAGTAGTGATCCTGAATATAGTGTATCTCCGCATCGCTCAGCTTTGCACGCTGCATGATGGTGTTGACGTAAAGCCGGTATGCTTTGTCGGACGGAATCCGTCCGGCGGAGGTATGCGGCTGGTCAAGATACCCCATGTCTTCAAGGTCTGCCATCTCATTGCGGATCGTAGCGGAGGAAAAGCCGATGTCCGAACGCTTTGCAATCGTGCGGGAGCCAACCGGTGTGGCGGTCAGGATATAATCATCGATAATCGCCTGTAAAATCTGCATTTTCCGTGCATCCAGTTCCATTGTGGCTCCCTCCTTTCCCTCTTTGCCGTTTGTGGGTGTCTGTTAGCACTCACGCATATCGAGTGCTAAACCTTACAGTAAAAATATAGCTCTGCGGCGAGCCTTTGTCAACCCGTGCAGAGCTTACCATTGTGACAAAACGGTAACATTAAAATGATAATTTCGCGCTGCAACAAAGCGGTACCATCAGTCCGGCAAAAAAGCTAAAAGCGCTTCATTTTGGAAGTCCAGCCCCTCATCCGTCAGGCGGCAGGCCCCGTTATCCCGCACAAGCCAGCCGCGCGTGGCAAGCGATTTAAGGGCCTCTGGATATACGTCCTCGATGCTTTTGCCAAAGCGCAAGCGAAACGCGGCTTCTGAAATACCCTCCGTTTTGCGCAGGCCGAGCATCACCGTTTCAAATATCTCTTCCGCGCGCGGAATTACCTCCGGCTGCGATGCAAGCGGCCGAATGCCCTGATTACAGCTTACGATGTAATCCGAAAGCCGCTCCGTGTTTGCAAAGCGCATCCAGCTTCCATTTATGCGCATCGCGGAATGGGAGTTGAGTCCAAGGCCAAGGTACACGCCGTTCTCCCAATAATTCAGGTTGTGCCGGGAAGCAAACCCCGGCTTTGCATAGTTGGATATCTCATAGCGCGCATACCCGAGCGTTTCAAGGAACTCCATGCCGCGCCGATGCATCAGATACACATCATCCTCCGCAGGAAGGCTCTCCGCGCCGCCGGTCACATCGGTATACAGGGGTGTGCCCTCCTCCACGATGAGCGAATACGCAGAGATATGATTGAGCCCAAGCCTGTATAGCGTCTCGATCGCGTCCAGATGATCCTTTACCGTCTGCCCCGGAAGGCCGTACATCAGGTCCGCACTGATGTTCGTGAACCCGGCCGCCCTTGCGCACTCATAGTTTTGCACAAAATCCGCATAGCGATGTATGCGCCCAATCGTTTCCAAAAGAGCGTCGTTTGTGCTTTGCAGTCCCATGGACAGGCGGTTAATGCCGGCCGCCCGGTATTCCCGCAGTTTGGTTTCATTGAGCGTGCCGGGGTTGGCTTCAATGGTAATCTCTGCATCCGGCATAATTTCAAACGATGCGTGCAGCGCGTCCATCAGCATTGCCACCGCTCCAGCAGGCAGAATGGACGGCGTACCGCCGCCGAAAAAAACGGTATCATATGCCTGTTTCGGAAGCGCGGCGGCATCAAGCCGCATTTCCTTCAAAAGCGCGGCACAATATTCCCCCATGCTTTCGCAGTCTGCAAACGAAACAAAATCGCAGTAGCGGCATTTTGACTTACAATACGGAATGTGAAGATATAGTCCAGCCATACTTTGCCTCAGTTAATGCGCAGCACGCTCATGAAAGCCTCGCTCGGCAGTGAGACGGTCCCGATCTGGCGCATGCGCTTTTTGCCTTCCTTCTGCTTTTCGAGCAGCTTTTTCTTGCGGGTGATATCGCCGCCGTAGCACTTTGCAAGCACGTCCTTGCGCACGGCGCGCACGGTTTCGCGCGCGATGATTTTCCCGCCAATGGCTGCCTGGATGGGGATTTCGAACTGCTGGCGCGGGATGACCTCCTGTAGTTTTTCCGCCACTGCGCGGCCCTTCGCGTAGGCCTTATCCCGGTGGACGATGGTGGAAAGCGCATCGCACATATCCCCGTTAAGCAGGAAGTCGAGCTTGACCAGGTCAGACTGCACATACTCCTTGAGCTCATAATCAAAGGATGCATAGCCCCGGCTGCGGGACTTGAGCTGGTCGAAAAAGTCGTAAATGATCTCATTGAGCGGGAGCTCGTAAAGGATGTTCACGCGGTTTTCCTCGATGTATTTCATGTCGCGGAAAACGCCGCGCTTTTCCTGGCAAAGTTCCATGATCGCGCCCACGTAGTCCGAAGGCGTCATGATATGCGCTTCCACCATCGGTTCTTCCATGGATAGGATCTCGGAAGGATCCGGCAGATTGCTGGGGTTATCGACCGTAAGCTCAGTACCGTCATTTTTCTTGACTTTATAAATGACGCTTGGCGCAGTCGTCACAAGGTCAAGATCAAACTCACGCTCCAGCCGTTCCTGAATGATTTCCATGTGCAGAAGCCCAAGGAAGCCGCAGCGGAAGCCAAAGCCGAGCGCCATTGAAGTTTCCGGTTCATAGGAAAGGGATGCGTCGTTCAAAACCAACTTATCCAACGCATCGCGCAGCGATTCATAATCCGCCCCATCTGCGGGATAGATGCCGCAGAACACCATCGGGTTCGCCTGTTTATAACCGGGCAGCGGTTCCGCAGCCGGATTGTCCGCATCGGTGATGGTATCTCCCACCTTGGTTTCGGATACGCTTTTGATCGAAGCGGAAATATAACCGACCTCACCGGCCGAAAGCTCATCAGTCGGCTTAAGGGCAGGGGTAAATACGCCGACCTCCGTCACCTCAAACTCCCGGCCCGTCGCCATGGAGCGGATCTGCATGCCTGCGCGAACCGTGCCTTCTTTGACGCGCACATAGCTCAAAGCGCCCTTGTAATTGTCATAAATGCTATCGAAAATCAACGCGCGCAGCGGCACGTCAGCGCGGCCTGCGGGTGGCGGCACAAGCTCTACGATCTGTGCGAGCACTTCGTTCACGTTTGTGCCAAGCTTTGCTGAAATGCGCGGCGCATCCGCCGCAGGCAGGCCGATAACATCCTCTATTTCACGGATGGCGTGTTCCGCATCGGCGCTTGGCAGGTCGATCTTATTGATGACCGGGACGATCTCAAGCCCATTATCCAGCGCAAGGTATACGTTTGCAAGCGTTTGCGCTTCAATGCCCTGCGTGGCGTCCACAACAAGCACCGCGCCTTCGCATGCTGCAAGCGCACGGGAAACTTCGTACGTAAAGTCTACGTGGCCCGGCGTGTCGATGAGGTTGAACATGTATTGCTTGCCGTCGGTATGCGTGTAGAACATCCGCACAGCCGTGGCTTTGATTGTGATGCCGCGCTCACGCTCAATGTCCATTGTGTCGAGCATCTGCGCCTCCATATCACGCAAGGCGACGGTGTCCGTCAGCTCCATCATGCGGTCGGCCAGGGTGGATTTCCCGTGGTCGATGTGTGCGATGATGCAAAAGTTCCGAATCAAGTCCTGGCTGTATGCCATCGTATTCCTCCGAGCTTTATCTATTTCAAATTCGCAAAATTATCCGTATAAAATCATACTTGAAACACCTGCAAATTGCAAGCGCCGCCCGTGTTGTGCTATACTTTTTTTAATCTGATCTGGAGGTGTATACGAACATGTTCTGCGAACGGTATGATGAATTTGTGAAAGCGCTCGAAAAGCGCCGCTTCCTTGTGCATAGTGCAGCAACTGCGGCTGAAGCAAAGGAGCTGGGGATTTCACTTATCGGCGGCGGTTCCGTTGGGTTCGGCGGTTCCGTTACGGTAACGGAACTTGGACTTTATGAAACGCTGCAGGAAAACGGAAACGCCGTATATTGGCATTGGAAATCCGACGACCCCGGTAAGGCCCAAGCGAGCGCTGCACATGCGGACTGGTTCGTCTGCTCCACGAACGCAGTCACACGCGACGGCAGGCTTGTAAACATTGACGGCACAGGCAACCGCGTCGCGGGCATGTTTGCAGGGCCGAAAAAAGTAATTCTGTTTATTGGAAAAAACAAGCTTGTTGAGGGCGGTCTGGACGAAGCCATTGCCCGCATCAAACGTGTAGCCTGCCCTGCAAACGGACGCCGCCTCAATACGAACACCCCCTGCGCGCTCACAGGCGAGTGCACGGATTGCGCTTCCCCGCGCCGCATGTGCAAAATAACAAGCATTATCGAATATCCCCCGAACCTGCTTTCCGAGTTGCACCTTGTGTTAATTGACGAGGAACTGGGATACTGAACCATGTATTACGCCTACATTGTGCGCTGTGCGGATGGCACGTATTATTCCGGTTATGCCGCTGACCTTGCGGCCCGCGTCCGCACGCACAATTTGGGGCGCGGTGCAAAGTATACCCGCTCCCGCCTCCCTGTGGCGCTCGTCTATTCCGAATGCTTTGATGGAAAAAGCGAGGCGATGCGCCGTGAATGCGCTTTTAAGCGTTTGACGCATGCGGAAAAGGAGGCGCTTGTTTCAGGCGCTAAGGAGGGCATGCGTTAAGGGCGCTGCAAAAGCAAAGCATAGGCGGGTTTTATTGCCCGCCTATGCTTTGCTTTTGCCTTATTCTATTCCAGCTCTTTAAACCGCCCTTCAATCTCCGCAAGCCATCCCTCCGCATCCAGAGCACCGACGACGGGCTTTCCCACGATGTCGCCATCCTTATTCAGGAAGATTGTGGCCGGGATATACTGCAGTTCCACCGCATTCTGCATTTCATTGCGGAATTCCACGATGGGATACGCGGCTCCGGTATATTCCAGCACTGCATCCAGATCCCCTGCGTTCTCCGTATCAAGCCATACGCCCAGAATTGCTACATCAGTCTCCGCCGCTTCTGTGGAAAACCGTTCATGCAAGCTTTGGAGCTCCGGCATTTCGCCGACGCAAGGGCCGCACCATGTTGCCCAGAAATTCACGAGTGTCAGTTCATGCTCCGCCGCAAATTCACGCGTGTTCACTGCGTTTCCATCCAAATCCACCGTATCGAAATCAAAGGAAACAGGAACTGGCGCAGGCGTTTCAGTCGGCAGCACCACCGTGCCCGGCGTTTCAAGTTGCGGCGTGCGGCTTGAATCTGTCACCTCCGGCGTTTGCGCGTACAAGCCATTAAACTCGATGCTGACACAGCCGGAAAGCGCGGCGCAGAGAAATGCCAAAACGCTTGTAAAGCAAATCAATTTCTTCATTCATTAGCTCCTTTTTGCGTTAAATTCTGTTTTTCACATTCAAAGCATGCACGCGCTTTCAAGGCGCCTGTCGGGCAAATACGCTTACAATCCCCACAGCGAATACACTCGCCGCTGTTTGGCTCGTGTGCGGGATCCACCCCCATTTTACAAACCTGTGTGCAGGCGGCGCAGTGCGTACAGGCGCTTGCATCCACAGTGTATCGATATAAGCTGAGTTTTGCAAACATACCATAAAACGCGCCGAGCGGGCAAAGATATTTGCAGAACGGCCGATATATAAAAAAGCAAAGCACAAGGATTGCCACAGCAAGCGATAGTTTCCATGCAAATTGGCCGCCCAAAGCCCCCCGCACAGAACTATTCGCAAGTGCAAGCGGTACGCCGCCCTCAAGCGTCCCCGCCGGGCAGATCCATTTGCAAAAATAAGGTGAACTCATGTTAACACCGTTGCGGGCAAGCAGCGGCAGGCCGATGACAAGCACGAAAAGCGCCGCATATTTCAGATATCGCAGCGGAGCATCAACACGCTTTGGAATTTTAAGTTTCTTCACAGGAGCCTTATGCAACAGCCCCTGCGCTGCCCCGAAAGGACAAAGCCACCCACAAAAAAAGCGGCCGAGCGTAATTGAAAAAAGCAGCAACATGCCCAGTACGTAGTACGCAAGCTTTCCTCCGATGGCTGCAAAAGAGGATTGCAGTGCGCCGATCGGACATGCGCCCACCGCACCAGGGCAGGAGTAGCAGTTAAGAACCGGCACGCATACGCCTTTGAACGGACCGGTATAGATACTGCCAGAGGCGAATCCGCTTAGATTCAGGTTGAAAGCAAGCGCGCTCAACCCTTGAATTAACGGGCGGATAATTTGTTTTATCTTTTTATGCATCATCTCACCCAATTCCGATACATTCAAGGCAAATTGACGCCGCCTTGGATAATACTCGCATAAACTCGCCGCGCATAAGGCCAAAGCAAATCAGGAAAGCGGCTGTTAAAAGCAGCACTACCGTCAAAAGCGCACGCGGCGGGCTAAGCTTCTTCATACAGTAATCCTCCCTTTATATCAAGCATACGCCTATATATAAATAAGGTAATGGATCGGCACAAAAAAGGCAAGTAAACTTTTTTCGAATCAAATCGGGCAAAAAATAGGCGGCGAAAAATCGCCGCCAGAAGCATTCCTATTTTTTGCTTAAATCAGCGCAAGCAGGATGAAATTGAGGATAAACAGAACCGTGGATACCCACAGAATCGGATGGATTCCCTTTGCCTGTTTCTTGCAGATTTTCACGATGCAGTAGAAGATAAAGCCCGCCGCAATACCATAGGAGATACTGTAGCAAAGCGCCATAAACACACCAGCAAAAAATGCGGGAATCGCTTCATCCAGATCCGTCCACTCAATTTCTTTGAAGGCGGACATCATCATCACGCCAACGGCAACGAGGGCGGGAGCGGTTGCGGCATAAGGGACCGCGCTAACAAACGCTGCAAAGAAAGCGGAGATTGCAAAGCAAATTGCAACCACAACCGAGGTAAGCCCCGTACGACCGCCAGCACCGATGCCGGCAGCACTTTCAACGTAAGTCGTAGTGTTAGACGTGCCGATGAGAGCGCCAATAGAAGTAGCAGTCGCATCTGCAAAGAGTGCCTTATCCATCTTCGATTTGAAGCCAGAACCGGACTCCATCGTTTTTTCATCTTCAGCGCTGAAGATGCCGCTGCGGCGGCCAGTACCGATAAACGTGCCGATGGTGTCGAACGTATCAGAAAGGCTGAAGGAGAAGATCGTAATCAGAACTAGCGGAATCTTTGCAGGATCGGAGAATAGGCTGCCAATTCCGCCCTCTTTGAAGATGGCAAGGAACGTAGTGGGCAGCGCCGCGCAGGCCTCGGAGAAACTCACGGATTCCTTCATAGTAGTAACACCGAACGGGATTCCAATAATGGTCGTTGCGATAATCGCTATGAGCACCGCGCCCTTCACCTTGAGCACGAGGAGCACGATAATAAGCGCAAGGCCGATCAGGAACACCCAAAAGCTGGGCTGATTAAGAGTAGAAAGTGCGGGCACGCCAGCACCAAAGTTAATGATTCCCACATTCAGAAGACCGATATAGGCGATAAAGATGCCAATGCCTCCACCGATTGCATTTTGCAGGCTTTCCGGAATCGCCTTAATGATGTACTTTCGAACCTTTGTTACGGTGATGATAATATTCAGCAGGCCGCATACAAAGACCATGGAAAGAGCCTGCTGCCAGGTAAAGCCCAAGCCAAAGCATACTGTGTAGACAAAAAACGCGTTCAGGCCCATGCCTGGTGCTTGTGCATAGGGTACATTTGCAACAAGGCCCATCACCAGCGTGCCGATGATAGAGGCGATAATGGTGGCAAGGAATACCGCACCCCACTCCATGCCAGACTGAGAGAGGATTGCCGGGTTAACAATGATGATATACGACATTGCAAAAAATGTCGTAAGGCCGGCCACGATTTCAGTTGAGAGTTTGGTTCCATTTTCTTTCAATTTGAAGAGCTTTTCCAACATGTAAGAAACCTTCCTTTCCTTAAATGAATGCTGTTCCTCTCCAAGCACAAAGCCATAAAAAATCGGGGAACCTTATTCATGGTATGAAAGATGCCGTGAATCCCCGTTTTCATTGCTCCGTTATGGTAAGAAACATGAATTACGTATATAGTTTAACGCATTTTGGAAGGCATTTCAATGCTGAGGCTCTAAAAAGAAAAACTTTTGTGAACTTCTTGCGCTTTTTATAGCGCTGTAAGCAGCATGCGGCACGGCAAAAATTGCCGTGCCGCATTTGGCGGGCTTGGTCCATGCCCGCAGCACCATCAATTAGCAGCCGCAGCCGCAGCCGCAGTTGTTATTGTTGTTAGCGCAGCCGCAATCGTTGTCGCAGCCGCAGCCATTGTTGCTAAACCCACCGGCAAGCAGAATCAGGATGATGATCCACCACCAGTTATTGCAACCACAATCGTTATCGCAGCCGCAGCCGTTGTTGCTAAACCCGCCGGAAAGCAGGATCAGGATGATGATCCACCACCAGTTATTGCCGCACATACCCAAATTACACATTTTGTGTCTCCTCCTTAATTTTGTTGCTGGCCTTTCGGCTCTTGCTACGATATAGTACGCATTCTGCCATAGATGTGTGCTTGCGGGACACACAGCAAAGTAAGCGCAATGCAAGCGTTTTCTCTTGACAAAAGGGCTCCCTATGTTATGATATTCGTACCATCGGTTGACAAGGGAACACACGGATCCTCTGGATCGGCCTGTTTCATCGTCCCTGCCGGCCTTTGCGTTTTGAGGCGCGGCGCGCTGCCACTGCGGACAATGCCCGCCCTTCCTTCAAAACCGTATGTGCCCTTGCCAGCCGATGGTTTTGTTTTACAGTAAAAGTGCAAACTAATTTTTGGAGGAATTCACATATGGCACGCTTTGGGATGGATAAAATCGTCGCGCTCTGCAAAAATCGCGGCTTCATTTTCGCGGGCTCCGAAATTTACGGCGGCCTCGCCAACACATGGGACTACGGCCCGCTGGGCGTAGAGTTGGAAAACAACGTAAAAAAGGCCTGGTGGAAAAAGTTTGTTCAGGAAAGCCCCTATAATGTCGGCCTTGATTCTGCTATTCTGATGAACCCTCAGGTATGGGTTGCTTCCGGCCACGTTGGCGGGTTTTCCGATCCGCTTATGGACTGCAAGGAATGCAAAGAACGCTTCCGTGCTGACAAAATCATTGAAGGATGGGCGGAGGAAAAACACGTTACCCTGCCCAAGCCCGTGGATGCTTTCTCCCCAGAGGAAATGAAAGCTTATATCGACGAAAATGCGATCCCCTGCCCTTCCTGCGGCAAGCACAACTTTACCGACATTCGCAAGTTTAACCTGATGTTCAAGACCTTCCAGGGCGTGACGGAAGACGCAAAAAACACCGTTTATCTCCGTCCCGAAACCGCGCAGGGCATCTTTGTAAACTTCCAGAACATTCAGCGCAGCGCGCGCAAGAAGCTGCCGTTCGGCATTGCGCAGATCGGCAAATCGTTCCGCAATGAAATTACACCGGGCAACTTCATTTTCCGCACGCGCGAATTTGAGCAGATGGAGTTGGAATTCTTCTGCAAACCGGGTACCGAGCTTGAATGGTTCACGTATTGGAAGAACTTCTGCCATCAATGGCTGCTCGACCTGGGCATTCATGAGGAAAACCTGCGGCTCCGGGATCATGAGAAGGAAGAACTGAGCCACTATTCCAATGCCACGACCGATTTTGAATACGCCTTCCCCTTTACCGAGTGGGGCGAGCTTTGGGGCGTTGCCTCCCGCACAGACTTTGACCTGACGGCACACCAGACCACCTCCGGCAAGGATCAGACCTATTTTGATCAGGAGGATAACACCCGGTATATTCCTTATGTGATCGAGCCTTCCCTCGGCGTAGGCCGGATGGTGCTCGCTTTCCTGTGCGACGCTTACGATGAGGAAACCCTTGAGGGCGGCGATGTACGCAATGTGCTGCACCTTCACCCTGCACTTGCGCCGTTTAAGGCTGCCGTTTTGCCGCTGCAAAAAAATAAGCTTGGCGGCAAGGCCAAAGAGGTGTATACTATGCTTGCAAAACGGTTCATGGTGGATTATGACGAAGCCGGCGCCATCGGCAAACGGTATCGCCGTGAGGACGAGATCGGAACGCCGCTTTGCATCACCATCGATTTTGACACGCTCGAAGATGAAACCGTTACCGTGCGTGACCGCGATACCATGCAGCAGGTGCGCGTACCCATCAGCGGCCTTGTAGAATACATTGACAAAGTCATTGATTTTTAAGTTTCTCTTGACATATCTTGTCGGGAAACACGCCAAATAAATCCACGGCGGCCTCTGCCGCCGCATCAGCAAAGAACGCCGCGCATTCCCTCGCGCGGCGTCCTTTGTTTTGGAGTTTATATTTTCATTATGCGTCCGGCGCGCCTTCGTACCAAGCGTCAAGCGCCCGAATGGCCTCTTTTCCATCCTCCTGAATCAAGTAAACCCTGCCGCGAAAGAACACGCGCCCATCTGACGTAACGGAAAACCGCTCGGCTTCATCTGCTTCCGCCTGTCCAACCTGAATGGAATAGAAGTATTCCCGGCCTGATGTAACCGTATCCGTCTTTCCTGTCCTTTGCACGTGCAGCGTTTTCAGCAATGCGACTGCTTCAGAGCATTGCTTGCCACTGAGCGCTTTCACAGTTCCGTCCGCACCGCCTTTCTCTAGAAAGAGCTTTGTCACCTGCCCCGCATCATCAATTCCGGTCAGCTCCGTGAGCGGCTGAGGCAGATAATACAGCGCAAGGGACAGCGCGAGGCATATGGCAATGCCGATTCCAATAATCGTCCCCTTTTTAATCAATTCTTTGCTTTTATTGTTCTTCATTTCCATTTCAGCGTTCATAATATATCTTTCTCGTTCCCACTACTTTTTAATTCAATTTCATAAAGATAAAACGTTTGATGTTATGTTAATTTTAGTATTAAAACAAATAAGGTACAATGAAACAATGAGAAATATATGATATATTGCTACGTCCACCCCGTCACTCGCTGCAAACGAATTTCCCCTTCTATTTTCTGAGCAGCGCGCGCCGCGCCGGATAATCCGGCAAAACGCTTCGGATCAGCGCGTAAAATGCATTTCCATGGTTTTTATGAACAATGTGAGCAAGCTCATGCACAACAACATAGTCCACCGCTTCAGGCGGATATTGCATCAGCCGCCAGGAAAAACAAAGCCCGTTTTTCACGCTGCAGCTCCCGAAGCGCGTTTTTGCAGAGGTGATTTTAACCGATGTGGGGATAAGGCCCATGATATTCCCATAATGCGCTACGCGCGGCGGGATCGTCTCTTTGGCAAGTGCTTTCAGGCGCGCTTCCTCCTCCGCATTCGGTGTGGGATGCGCGGCTTCACGCTGCTTTTGTAATGTGATGTGCGCCTCAACCCATTGCCGCTGCTCCCGCAGAAAGCGCAGGATTTCGCGCTCCGGCATGCGTAAAGGTGCGCGGACGATCACCTCGCCCGCGCGCGTCACCTCCACAGCAAGCGTTTTGCGTTTGCTGCGTTTGAGGATATATTCCGCCGGGAATCCGCTCACTGGCGAATCCTCCCACCATGATTTTTCTCAAGGATTTTTGCGATGGAAACCGCAAGTACGCCGATTGCATCCGCATCCTGCCCCTCCAACATGATGCGGATGAGCGGTTCTGTGCCGGATGCACGCACGAGCACGCGCCCCGCTTCGCCAAGCTCTGCTTCGATTTCGCGGATGCGCCGCCACATCTCCTCGTCCTGCATCGCAGCTTGTTTACTGCCGTTTTCTACAACAACATTCACAAGCACCTGCGGGAAAATCGGCACCTCCGCCGCAAGGTGGGACATCCGCTTTCCGCTTGCAAGGAGCACATTCAAAACCTGAATTGCGCTCAGAATGCCGTCTCCCGTGGTATTGCGGTCAAGAAAAATCACATGGCCGGACTGCTCGCCGCCGAGCACAAACCCGCCTTCCCGCATGCGCTCCATCACGTAACGATCGCCCACAGCGGTTTCTTCCACCCGGATGCCCAGCTCACGCATGCGCTTTTTCAAGCCCAGGTTGGACATCACTGTGACAACAATCGCATTGTTGCGGAGCGTTCCGGCCTCCTGCATCGCCCGGCCGCAAATGCCGAGGATGCGGTCTCCATCCACAAGGTTGCCAAGCTCATCGCATGCGATTACACGGTCAGCATCGCCATCAAAGGCAAAGCCCGCATCCGCAGCGCATTCAACGACGAGTTCCTGCAATGCTTCCGGATGCGTGGAGCCGCACCGCGCATTAATATTATACCCATCCGGCTCGTCGCTGCGGGCAATCACCTCTGCGCCGAGCGCGCGGAACACATCCGCTGCGATGCCCGCAGATGCCCCGTTTGCGCAGTCAAGCGCTATACGCAGGCCATCGAAGCGCGTTTGTGCCGTACCGCAAAGAAACGCCTTGTATTCATCTACCGCGCGGCGCGCCTCAATCGCATGGCCCACGCCCACACCCGTAGGGTGCGGCAATTCCGTGCGTTCGCGAATCAGGCGTTCAATCTCATCTTCCAAAGCGTCTGAAAGCTTAAAACCGTCTCCATCAAACCACTTGATGCCGTTATATTCCATCGTATTATGTGAAGCGCTGATCATCACGGCGGCATCCGCCTCGTAAAGCCGCGCAAGATAAGCCATCGCCGGTGTAGGAATCACGCCGACATTCAGCACATCCCCGCCAACGGAGCAGATGCCCGCCGTAAGCGCTGCCGCGAGCATGTCCCCGCTGCGGCGCGTGTCCATTCCAACGAGGATGCGTGGATTGTGTACCGCACTTGTAAGCACATATGCGCCCGCTGCACCGATTTGCAGCGCAAGTTCGCATGAAAGATCGGCGTTCGCGATCCCACGCACGCCGTCCGTTCCGAAAAGTCTCGCCATATATTCCTCCGAAAGACCGTTATTGGGGGCTTCCGCCCTGTTGGATAAGATATTCAACCGCCATCGTTGCCGCCACAGCACCGTCGGCCGCGGCCGTCACCACCTGGCGCAACGGCGTTACGCGCACATCGCCCGCAGCGTATACGCCCGGGATAGAAGTGCGCATGTGCGCATCGGTTTTTATATAGCCGCCCGCATCGCAGTCGAGCAGATTCTGAACGAGCGCGGAGCGTGGCGTTGTGCCTACGGCCACGAATATTCCTTTCACCGCAAGCGTGCGTTCTTCCCCGTTACTTTTGTTTTTCACGCGGAGGCCTTCCACAGCATCACCGCCTACGACTTCCTCCGGCATAGTATCAAACACGAATTCGATCGAAGGCTCCTGCCTTGCCGCATCCTGCAAGACCTGCGTTGCACGCAGCGTATCCCGCCGGTGCACAACGTACACATGCTGCGCAAAACGCGCAAGATAAAGCGCATCCGAAATTGCGGTATCCCCGCCGCCGACAACCGCAACCGGCATGCCGCGGAAAAATGCACCGTCGCATGTTGCGCAGTAAGAAACGCCAGTTCCCATCTGCTCTACCTCTCCCGGGATGCCGAGCAAACGCGGCTGTGCCCCCATAGCGAGAATTACCGTACGCGCAAAAAACACCTTTTTGCCGCATTCAATGCGTTTTATATCACCCGAAAGTACAAGTTCCTGAACGGTGGCAAACTTTGTAACAAGCCCAAAACGCGCTGCCTGCTGCTCCATCTTTGCCGCAAGGGAAAATCCGTCGATGCCTTCGTCAAAGCCGGGATAGTTTTCCACATTGTGTGTTTTGGTGATCTGGCCACCCACCGTCATTTCTTCGATCAAAAGCGTGCTTCGCCCTGCACGCGCAGCGTATAAGCCCGCTGCAAGTCCCGCCGGGCCGCCGCCAATGACCGCAACATCATAAATTTTATTTGTATTCTGTTCCATGGTTTTATTCTACCACAAGCACATTCTTCAATCCAGATTTTTAACGAAATCGGCCATCTGATGGAGGTTTGATCTTCTCTAAATCCCGGTACCATGGCTACGCCCCCTCTGCCGCAAGTTCAAACAAGTGCATCACTTTTTTCATATGGCAGGTTTAACGGTTTTCCGCTCCACGCGGCAACGGTTTCGTTCCGCCATGCCAGCTTTTGCGGATTATAATAGAGCGTATTATCCCGATCAAAAAATACGGCTTTGAAGCGCATGGTTTTCTCCCGTTTCTAATCATTATTTCAAGATAAAAATAAGCCCCCAAAGGAATCCAATGGGGGCGATTGTACAAAACGGTTTGTTAACGCTTGGAGAACTGCGGCGCGCGGCGGGCTGCCTTGAGACCGTACTGCTATCGTTTTAGCGCCGTTTTTCCTTGATTTTACGGGCTTTTTTGAGGTTGCATCCCTTGGTTGTCCTACCCCTTAACCCAATCAACCGGCAGCATTATCCGCGGTGCCGGATGGGTGAAGCGCCTGATTCACAACGCCAAAAAGTTCTTCGGGCTTATTGTACTTGACCTTTGCATAAATGTCCATAGTTGTTTTGCTATTTTCATGTCCAGCAAGGTACTGAACCGTCTTTGGGTCAACGCCCGCATAAAGCAAATTTGTAATGTAGGTACGCCGGAGCTGATGGGGTGTCACTTCAAAATCCAGGGTATAGACAATCCTGGGGTTGTTTTTCTGGCTGGTTCCCAGCGTCGGCTTTACCGTGTACTTAATGCTCTGTCCGTTCACATACTTATAATAGGTGCGCTCCTTGGTGGAGCGGACAACAATGTACTGCCACACTCGCTTGAACTGTGAGTAAGACAAGGGCTGTCCCTCACTGTCGGCAATCACATAGTCAGACGTAGAGGTTGCTTTCGCTTCCCGCAGACAGTCAGCCAGACACTTGGGGATAGGGATGTCTCTCCGGGCCGCCTTGGTCTTTAGAACCGTAGAGACCACCGGGCGGTTGTGTTCTGCCCGCCATGCCCGCCGTACCGAAATGTACGGGGTGGGAACATCCAGAAACACACAGTCCCATTGGAGGGCAAGGGCTTCTTCCCGACGCAGGCCAGCGTATAAGCCGATCATCACAAAGAGATATGGCGGCAATCCTTTGATGGTCTCCAAAAGTACCGCCACCTGCTGGTCGCTCAGGGCCTCCTTCTTCTGTGCCGGCTTCCCGCCCTTACCCGATATTCCCGCGCAGGGGTTATCTTCAAGAAGCTGGCTGCGCTCCGCCGAATAGAAAACGCACTTGATGAGCATATTCACTTTGTTATACAGGCCCTCTGACTTCCTGGACAGCGGCACCAGCGCCAGCCGGATGTCATCCGCCGTCACTTCCTCCATATACATATCGCCCATCGGCTTGATGACGTAGTTCCTCATGTTGGAGGCGTATCCTTTCAAAGTGGCTGCCGAAACTTTTGCAGACTGCATCACCAACCATTTCTCGCAATACTCCGCAACGGTCGGGTGCTGGCGGTGAAAGAGGATCTCCTGCACTTGGCGTCTCGCCGCTAATTGCTTCTCGTAAAGTTCCTCGCAGGTTGTCGCGTACAGGCTGACCTGCTTTCCATCGGCGTCCAGAATCCGCGTGCGGTAATACTGGATTCCTTTTCGCTCTACGCTGGTGTACTGGGGAATTGTTTTTTTCTTAGCCATAGATAATTTCCTTTCTTATGCGCAAATCAAATTGATTCCTTCACTCCTTTTTTATCAGAAACGCCGGATTGAATCAAAGATACGGATTAGGAAAAGCAAAGAGCGAGGCGTTCCTGCCTCGCTCCTACTGTATTTTCTGTTCTATGCCCACATGGCATCCCATTGGGCAAATGCGCCGTCCATCGCTTTGACGACCTGATCTGGCTGATTGTATTTGACTTTGGCGTAAATATCCATCGTAATTTTGCTGCTCTCATGGCCCGCCAGGTACTGCACCGTTTTGGGGTCCACCGAAGAATGAATCAGGTTGGTTATGTAGGTGTGTCTGAGTTGGTGGGGAGTAACCTCAAAATCCAGACTGTAAACACAGTGACCGTTGTTCCGGGCCTTCTCTCCCAGCTGCGGATAGAGGATATATTTCACATATTTCCCGTCTACCAGCTTCTTTGCCACTCTCGGTCTGGCGGTCCTTGTCACAATGTATTGCCACAGCCGCTTAAACTGTGTGTAGGACAGCGGGCCGCCATCCCGATTCGCCACCACATAATCAGAGGTAGATGTTTTCTTTGCCTCTTTCAAACACTCTGCCAGGCAGGTCGGAAGCGGGATATTCCGCTCTGCCGCCTTGGTCTTTAGTTCGGTGAGAATGACTGGCCGATTATGCTCCGTGTGCCATGCCCGCCGGACTGTCAGATAAGGGGCCTCCGCGTCCAAATACACCGAATCCCATTGGAGCGCGAGGATTTCTTCTCTCCGCAAACCGGCATACAAACCAATCATTACAAACACATAGGGTGGCAAGTCCCGGATTGCGTCTAAAAGTTGCTCGACCTGTTCATCCGTCAACGCCTGGCGGTCCTCCTGCGGGATACCGCCGCCTTTTGCGTTTAGATGGAGCGTCGGATTCACTTCAATCACATGGCTTTCCTTTGCCGCCCGAAAGATGGATTTATAAAGGATCACCACGGACTTGTAAACCGATGCCGATTTTTTGGAAACCGGGACAAGAGCGAGCTGGATGTCATCCAGAGTTACATCTGCCATCCGCATCTCTCCCAATTCCTTAATGATATGCCGCCTCACCTTGGAGGTGTAATCTGTCAAGGTGGTCTGCCGCACATGGACCGACTGCATCAGCAGCCATTTCTCACAGTATTCTGCTACCGTTGGCGATTTCCGATGAAACCGGGCATGACCGATCTGCTCCAACGCCTCCGTTTCTTTGTCATACAGTTCTTCGGGGGTTCTCGCATAAAGGGCGACCCGCTTGCCATCGGCATCCTCGATTCGGGTCCTGTAATACTCTACGCCATTCAGCGTGACCGTACTATAATCTGGAATTAGTCGTTTTCTTTTTGCCAATACCGTTACCTCTCAAGAATCATATTCAGCGCTGTATCTTTGTTTTACCAGACACCACTTATTTCAGCAAGGATACGGATTGGCTCACGCCTCGGCACTTCGCACTTTGCGGTATGTGGCGCACTTTTCCACCGGCTTCGCCCGATGCGTGAATTTTGCGATGTACTCCTGAAGGCTTGCGTCTGTGAAATAGACGCAGCCGTTCTGCACATACTGAACATAGGAAATCAGGCCATTGTTGCGGGCCGTGTCCAGTGTTGCAATACTGATTCCCAGGATTTTGGCCGCTTCTTTCCTTGTAAATAACTTTTCCATATAATCTCTCCCTTCTTTGTCAAGGATATGGTTGTGGCTTTCAAAATCACATGAATACGCTGGCGGTTTTGCCTGCCAGCGCATGGTATCTAATTTTGAAATTCTTTTTGTGTTACGCCACATTTGCCACGCACCCCTGACGCAGGGGACAGGACAGGTCTCCGCTGGCGCGGCTGTCATAACTCCGCAGCGTCGTTCATAGCGTGCGCCGCAGGGTTCCCCCCAAGTCTTTGGCGGGCCGTGAGGAAGTATCTTTAAGCCCCCGCGCAGTCATCGCGCCGGATATGCCACCATCCGGGTCACAGGGCCGTTGATCGCTCCGAAACAGCTTGTCCATCACCTCCTGGCTGCTCCATCTTCGCGGCGTCCTGCACTCGCTCATACGCGGGTTATGTACCTGTTCTGCCGTGTATTCAGTTGTCAAAGATCAGCGAAGGAAAAATCCCCTTCTTGATAACCATGACAAAAACAGGCGATTTGTCCTGCCTGTAATGCGATTTTTTTGAAAAATATTTTTGCCTTGCCGCTTCATAAGAGCTGCGGGCGAGGCAAGCATACAGCAAGCACAATAAAATAGGTACTATCGTACTCAAAAACACCTTTTATAAGGTTCTTCCTGCAAGGAAATGGGCACGATAAAATATGATTAAGGAGACGATAGTGCCTATGGAATTGATAAAAGAGCTGGGACGAAGGATACAAAAAGCGCGCAAGGAAAAAGGTTTGACGCAGCAGGAACTCGCAGATCTGAGCCATGTTTCTCTGAAGCACGTTCAAGGCTGCGAAAGAGGGGTGAAGAACCCTTCTTTTGAGGTTCTACGCGCTTTTTGCAAAGTCTTGAATTTATCTTTAGATTCCTTGATGAATCTCGATCTGCCCGAAGATGAACAATCCGCCAACGATATGCGGCAGCTTTACCTTTCGTGCCCTCCGGCTGCCAGAAAAGTGCTGTTAAACTCGACCCGTGCGTTGGCTGATGAGCTGAAAGAGATGGTGCAGACGGCTGGTGTTGACCCAGATGAACATTTAGAGAATAAGTAAGCCGGTGGAGGAATAAAAATCCCCCACCGGCTTTCTTTTGCCGTTATGTGGCGGTCAGGTTATCGGGCCGTGTCCAGCAGACGTGCCAGCTTCTTCAGCCCGCGCCGGATGCTCTCCCACACGCGGCGGCGGTCAGCGCCTTCGATTCGGGCGATCTCCGCCACCGTCATGCCCAGATAGAACCGGGCGTAGATACGCCGGGCCTGGATGGCGGTCAGCTGCATCAGCGCAGCGTACACTTCCTCCCGCAGCTGCTTCTGCTCCAGGATTTCCTCCGGGGTGAGCGGCCGGTTGAGGGCATCGTTTTCAATGCCATCCTCCCGGTTCAGAGAGTAGTGGGCCTTGTGCCGGTACATCCGGCGCTCATAGGCGGCATCGTCCTGCTCCTGGCCCCGGATCACGGCCAGGACTTCCTCGGCCACGTCCACAAAGACATCGGTTTTATACACATCGGGATACAGCTCCCGAAGATTGATCTTCTGCATTATGTACCTCCATTTCGATTCACGGGTTGACGGGTGAACCGAAACGAAGGTGGTGGGCGACACCTTTCGGGAAAATTCCCGAAAAAACGACAAGCAAAAGCGCCAGCATCCGAAGAACGGCGGCTGGCGCTGCTAAAAGAGGACTTATGACGCTTATGGACCAGCCACGATAGTGCCTGTTCATAAGCAGATGGAGGCCGATTGACGGTCAGGCTTTTTTTGACAGGTAAATTCCTGCCGAATTATGTCGAAGCAGTCTTTGCTTCACGGCGGCTCCCTCCCTGGGCCGCCGTCACCATTGAAACAGGGTCGTCACTCTTTGGGCATAAGAAACGGCGGCCTTGATTTTGTCAAAGCCGCCGTAAGTGTGTTTAGGGCATGGCGATTGCCTGCTGAACGACGGCTTTTTTTCTTTTGCCGTCGTCCGGCAGATAGATCGCATATATCTATCAGTTATGATTGGTCTTGCAAAATGCTTTGTGCCTCATCCTCGCTTATGTAGCCGTATTGAACCATTCTCTGTACGACATACTCTTGACGCTGTTCTGCCAGCTCCGGGTTGGCAGTCAGTGAATAAACTGAGGGAGCATTGGGAATCCCCGCCAAAAGAGTACATTCATAATCCGTCATATCACAGGGTGCTTTCCCAAAATATCCTTGGCTTGCATCGTAAATACAGTAGTAGCCATCTCCAAAATAGATAGAATTGACATACAGCTCTAAAATCTCATCTTTTGTATAGGTGTTTTCCAAGCGGAATGCCATAAACATCTCAGCGATCTTGCGGACAAAACTTTTTTCCTGCGTAAAATACAGATTTTTGGCAAGTTGCTGTGTTATGGTGCTGCCGCCTTCACGCAGGCTCCAAGAGGTCAGATTGTTCCAGGCAGCTCGTCCTATGGCAATCAGGTCAATTCCAAAATGCTGTTCAAAACGGTGATCTTCCACTGCCACAACGGCGTCCAAATAAATCTCTGGGATTTCAGCAAGGGTCGTATAATCGGGATCAGCTTGAATCTCGGCAACTTTTTCCTCAAGAGGTTGCTCGGCAAGTGCATCACGGTACATTTTATAACCAAATCCGCCCAAAACACCGCCAACAACGAGCATCGTAAGCATCGCCAGCGCGAAGGAACGAATTAGGAACTTTCTTATTCTTTTCATGCTGCACCTGCCTTTCCGTTTGAAGTAGCGCCTATATAGGCTCCCGTTTACGAATTGCCGCCGTATTGTTCCTGCACGGCGGCGGGCATTTCATCAAATTGCACTTCTGCCCAGGTAACGACACCACGGAATGGGGCTACCTTCAGGCATAAGTAGGCATCGTCAGTGAGAATTCGGCTCGTTTCAAAGTTCAGTTCTTTTTCGGCCCCGGTTTCATCGTAGGCGCTTAATGTGTAGCGATAATTCATCGCTCCGTGCGGTGCGATCTCGGTTACACAGTCGTTGTCAATTTGCGTGTAGTAGTCCGAGCTTCTCTGTGTAGCCAGAAAAGCAACTACGATAAACGCTACCAACAAAATAGCTATGGAAGCAATGATGATTGTTTTTTTCTTTGTGTTCATAATGAGTACTCCTTATTCAACCTCAATGGATACGGTTCCGTCCGCCTGGTCGCCCCACACTCCGATATAAGTGCTTGTGCCATCTACTTCAACTGTGCCATCGTACTCACCGCTCTCCGAGAGAAGAATCGTCGGATCATCTGCTCCTGAGCGAAGAAAAACCGCTGCCTCGCCGTTTTCAAGCGAAAGAGAACAGGTGATGTGGATCGTACTACCCGCTTCGCGCTCCAGGGTAGTACCACCAAACAAAATCTCTGTACCTGTCAAATTGGAATACGTTGCTTCATAGGACCCCGTGTAATCATCTGCACCGTTCTCCTTGTGGCCTTGCAGTTTACTTTGGGGTGTCAGCGCAGCAGTCCCCGCATCATCAACAAGTTTCCCAAAGGCTTCCAAGATGCTGTCTTTTGCCTGACCGTCGTCAGCTTCGGATAAAGCACCAAGGGCCTGATCAGTGCCATCCGCCAATCCGTTCAGTACAATATCCGTGCCATCCGTCAATCCATTCAACACGGCATCCGTACCGTCTGCCAACGACTGCATGACCGTTGAGCATCCAGACAGGCTGACGACACAAAGAAGCGCGCAAAGAAAAACGCAGATTTTACCTTTATAGTTTGATTTTCGCATGAACGATCTCCTTTCGTTAGGCGCGACGCCTACCGCGACCTTTTTTGACTTTTTTCTTTTTCGTATTGCCCGTTTTTTTGCTGGGGTGGGAAAACAGCAATATTGCCATAGTCAGAACCAGCACCACCACGATGCCTACCACAGCCAGCAAAACGCTGGGGGCCTGCGTAGCGCCGTTATATTCCTGCATATCAAAACCGGCGAGAATTAGCGCCGCCGAAAACGGGTAGGCAGAGAGCAGGAAGCCGCTCTTGAAGAACAAAATGCAATACCCCAGGAAGAATGTCAGAAGCGACCCGCCCAGGTAGGCCCCACGCATCTGGCCGAAAATCAGGATCATCGGCATACAGACCAGGCTGGTATTGAAAGCGGCTGCGACTAACTGCACGCCCTGCCGCAGCAGAACGGCGGCAGAAAGCCCATCCAAACCGGCGAGCGTGCCGGTCAGAACCGTTACGGCTACACTATAAATCCCAAACAGGATTGACAGGAAAATCGTGACGATCAGTTTCCCGCCCAGCAGCTTTGGGTATGATACCGGCACCGTCAATAGATTCTTCATGGTGTCATTTGTATTCTCACGGTCGATCAGCCAGCCGCCGATCATGACAAGCGAGATTGGCAGAAAAATCTGCGTGTTTCCCCAAATCACATTGGCAAACAGTTTGACAAAATCAAAGTTCTGATCCCGCATCTCCGGGTTGATAATCAGCTGGGTGCCATACTGCACGACAGGGCAGAGCGCCAGAGCCACAATACCAACCAGCAGGATCTGGCAGCGCCGCAGCTTGCGCCATTCTCCTTTTAGAATACTCCACATGACTTTACACCTCCTTAACAGCTCTGACGCTTATAGACCAGCGCGATCAATGTCAGGAACACCGCCGACTCCAGGATAACGACCAGGAACGCCTGAGGCGTTGTCACAAAGTAAGGACTGATCCGTTCCATCAATTCCGTCATCTGTGCGCTGGAGCTGGATGTGTCCAGATACTGAAAGAACCAGCGGAAGGTCAGCGGTCCAGGTAACAGCGTTCCCGCATTGAACCCAAAGGGCTGCATGATGAAATATTCGTTGGTGCCAAAAATATAGTTGACCGCCGTATAGAAGAACGTGATGATTACGGAGATAATGTAACTACGGTTCAAAAGCACCACCAGGAGAACGCAGGGCAACGCCCCGGCCCACATCATAATTCCCTGTCCGATGCCTACAAAAAACAGCTTCCAAAAGCCGACCGGCTCCAGCCCGGATGCCAGCACGATAGCCAAATTGACCAGGCCGCCGACAGCCATAAACGCGATGGAAAACAGAAACAGCAATGTCATCTTCGCCAAGGCCAGTGCGGGTTTGCTCACAGGAACAGTCATCAGGTTCTTTAGAGTATCGTTGTCCTGTTCTTCAAAGAGCAGATTCGATGCCAAAACCACCACGGCAGGCATCAGAAGCAGATAGGCGCTCAACTGGAACAGAGTAGACATCAGGCGGTCCACCGCTTCCGCGCCACTTGAAAATTCCTGCATCTCCGGCAGAAACAGCGCACACCCCAGGGGAATCAAAGCCGAAATGGCCGCAGCCGCAAAGAACAGGGGCTTTCGTTTCAGCTTGGCAAACTCACAGCGCAAAAGTTTAAGCAATGCCCTCACCCCCTGTAACCTGCTTGAAGTAATCTTCCAGGGTGTCCTCATAGAGATGGGCGTCGGACACAGACAGCCCTGCGTCTACAAACAGCCGGACCGCCGCGCCAGTGTCCAACCGAAGGTCTCGGACCGTCAGCTCATTGGCACTATTCACCTGGACATTCTGAATGCCAAGTTTGCTCTGAAGCAAGTTAGCAGCCAGCGCCGCATTGGAAACAGTAAAGCGGAAATATTTCCCGTTCTTTGCTTCCAGCTCCTTAAGGCTTTCTTCTTCCAGCAATACGCCGTGGTCAATGATTCCGATGTCATCGGCAAGCAGGGAGATCTCCGACAGGATATGGCTGGAGATTAAGATGGTTTTCCCGGTGGCGTCGCACAGTTCCCGGATGAAACCGCGCACCTCTGCAATACCGATAGGGTCAAGGCCATTGATCGGCTCATCCAAAATCAGCAGTTCCGGGTTGTGCATGACAGCCAGTGCGATGGCAAGACGCTGCTTCATGCCCAGCGAATACTGGGAAAACAGCTTTTTGTCCCGGTACGGAAGGTTGACAACCTCCAACGCGCCTTTGATGTATTTGGGGCTTTTGAGTCCCCGCAAATCGGCAAAAATCCGAAGATTTTCTGTTCCCGTCAGGTTCGGATAAAACCCAGGCGACTCGATCAGAGAACCAATACGAGGCAGGATGTTTTTTTCGTTGCCGCGAAGCGGTTTGCCGAAAATTTTCACATCGCCGGAAGATGGAGCGGTAAGACCCAGCAACATCCGCATGGTGGTGGTTTTCCCGGCTCCGTTACGGCCCAGCAGGCCGTAGATACGCCCTTTTCTCACATGGATGGACAGATTGGATACACTGTTCTGTTCCCCGTATGTTTTGGTAAGGCCACGGGTTTCGATAACATAATCGCTCATGTGCGAATACCTCCTTTTCGTGATGATTTAAGCATACCATCCCAACCTTGAGATAACGCTGAGCCAACCTTGAATTATCTCTGAGATTTTAGACACAGAATAGGCATCCGACTTCCTTTGCGTTATAATGTAAATAAAGATAGGTGGTGAAATTTGCTTATGACAAATCACAAAATACTGCTGGTTGATGATGACCGTGATGTATTGGAGATGCTGCTCTCAATCTTCCGGCGGGCTGGATATACAAATCTAATAACCGCCGCATCTGGCGCTGAGGCATTACGGATATGGCAGAGAGAGCAGCCAAGTATGATCGTGTTGGATGTGATGATGCCGGACATGGATGGCTTCTCAGTTTTGAAAGAAATACGGCGCACAAGCCGGGTTCCCGTTCTGATGCTGACCGCTCGTGGTGAAGCGGAGGATCGCATCGAGGGGTTAGAGATCGGCGCAGACGACTATCTCGCCAAGCCCTTCTTACCCAAAGAATTACTGCTCAGGGTCGGCGCAATCTTAAACCGCGCTTACCCAAAGCAAAATGAAATGGTGGAACTTGCCGGAGCCACCGTGGATATGGCTAACGCAGAAGTTTGGAAAAACGGAGAGAAACAAACATTGACTGCCAAAGAGATGCAGCTTTTTGAAAAGCTGTATCAAAACGCAGGGCGGATCGTTACCACGGGTATCCTGTGCGAGACGATATGCGGGGAATTTTGGCAAGGGTATGAAAGCACCCTTTCCACCCATATCCGACACTTACGGGAGAAAATCGAGGAAAACCCGTCGAAGCCTGTTTCCCTTGTCACGGTTAAAGGGCTTGGCTATCGCCTTAATCTCAAGGAGGTGTCGCCATGAACGCCGTGCAGCGATTTTTCCGCCGCTATATTCTTTCCACGGTCGGGATCGTACTTTTATTTTTTGCCGTCAACATCGCTTTGCTCTTTGTAATCATCATTGCAGGGGGCATGAGTGGGGCTGATACCTCTTTTTCCGTCCGTGATTTCTCGGACCATGTAGTGCTGCAGGATGGGAAATGGGTCGCAGATGATACTGCCCTTTCCATGCTGCAAGAACAATCTGCCTGGGCAATGCTCCTAAATGAAGATGGCGATGTCATCTGGCAGCAGAGCCTGCCAGAAAAGCTGCCGCGTTCTTATACCAGTACAGAGGTGGCTTCTTTCAGCCGTTGGTATCTGGAGGACTATCCAGTTAAAATATGGACGCGTGCAGATGGCAAGCTCATGGTTGTAGGCTATCAGCCCGGAACGCTGGTAAAATATTATTTTTCTCTGGAATGGCCCTACATAGGGGTTTTACTTGGTGGAATTGCAGCGGTTTTTATCATCAATCTGTTGCTCATTATTTTCCTGATTTTGCGAAATACGCGGAAAGTCGAAAAAGCGATGACGCCCATTCTGCAAGGCATTCAAAATTTAAGTCACGGAAAAGCTTTGCATCTGGAAGAACAAGGGGAGCTGGCTGAGATCAACGCCGGACTGAACCGGGCCGCAGGTTATATGAAGAAGAAGGACAACACAAGAGCGGAGTGGATTCGCGGCGTATCTCACGACATCCGCACACCGCTTTCGATGGTGCTTGGGTATGCCAGCGAGCTGGAAGATGACTGCGACCTTCCACCGAACGCAAGAAAGCAAGCAGGAATTATTCGCCGGGAAAGCGAAAAGATGAAACGGCTGATCGATGATTTGAACCTGACTACCAAGCTGGAATATGCGCTCCAGCCCGTTCACTTCAAAGATGTTGATTGGGTAGAGACCAGCCGCCAGGCTGTCAGTGAAGTGCTGAATAGCGGTCTGGACAGTCGATATGAAATCGTATTTGCCGAGATGCAGCCAGGACGCTCGATCCACCTTTTGGGGGACGATGGACTGCTGCGGCGTATGCTGGACAATTTGATCCGCAACAGCATCACCCACAACCCGCATGGGTGCAGAATTTCCGTTTCTGTCGGAGAAGAAAACGGGCGTTGCCTTTGCACAGTTTCTGACGATGGCATAGGGATCGAGCCGGAACGTCTGAAAGTATTAAATCGCGGAGACGACATTACCAGTACCCAAGGCAGCGATGAAAAAAACGAGCATGGTCTTGGCTTAAAGCTGGTGATGCAGATCGTGAAAGCTCATCGCGGAACCGTTTCTTTTTCCGGCAGCACCCCACATGGGTTGGAAGTCAGAATCTCTCTGCCGACCCAGCCACTTATTTCATAAATCTCGGCAATATAGAACAAAACCCCGAAAGGAAAACAGATGAGCCAATATCTTGAAGCACTGCGGCAGGCGATGGTCATTTACCCGATGATCGTCGTCCTGTTTACGGTGCCATACATCGCATGGAGTTATCATAAATATGGATCGGTCCTCAGTTTACGGGTTCTGATCGTGTACAGCTTTCTTCTGTACCTTCTCTGCGTCTATTGCCTTGTCATTCTACCGCTGCCTACGCCGGAAAAGGCCGCCACTCTGCATGGGCATAAGGCGCAGCTTATCCCGTTTTCTTTTCTTGCCGATATAGTCAAGCAAGCAGAAATCCAACCTGGACAGCCTGCCAGCTGGCTTCACATTTTCACAGGCAGCGCCTTCTGGACAACCATTTTCAATCTATTTATGACGATGCCGTTTGGCGTCTATCTGAGATACTACTTTTGTTATCACTGGCGCAAAACATTACGGTTGTCCTTTTTATTATCTTTGTTTTTCGAGCTGACCCAGCTCAGCGGTCTGTATTTTGTCTATCCGGGCAGCTACCGCCTGTTTGATGTGGATGACCTGATCGTTAACACAGCGGGCAGCATGATTGGATTTGCTCTGGCCGGGCCGGTGAGCCGTCTGCTGCCCACCCGGCAAGAGTTGGATACCGTCAGTTTCCAACGGGGTGCTTCCATATCCTTTACGCGGCGCGTTTTTGCCTTTCTGGCCGACATGGCTTGCCTGATCTTTGCATCGTGCATCCTGGCTGTGTTCGTAGTCCCGTTTGGAATCACCCTTTCCATTCAATGGCTGCCGATTCTATTTCTTCTGTACTTTGGGCTGCTTCCTGCTTTTTGTCACGGACAGACCCCAGGTAAGCGGCTGACACGAATGAAAATTGTGCAAGCAAACGGCTACTCAGCGCATTGGTATCAATATTTTCTTCGGTATGGCCTGCTGATAACTGGTCTGGTCGGGGTTCCATACTGGTTGAACCGGCTGCTGTTTATTCTGATGAATGTATTGCACCTTGACAGCTTGGCGTCTCTTGTACTTCACGGATTGCTGGTCGGCGGGTATTTGTTCTGGCTGTTCTTTGCCGGAATTCGCATGGCCCTGCATAAACCCTTGTTCTACGAGCGATGGTCGAGGACAAAGTTAATAAGTACAGTAAAACGCACATAAAATCAGACTTTGTAATATTGCAAGATAAGGACGAGAGTGACTGGCAAGCGATGCCTGTGGCTATCCAGATAGCCCCACGCGCTTGTTGAGGGCCGCGCCCCCAAGCCCCCTTGGAACACAGATTTTCAATCTGTGGCTGCGCGTTCTTGCGAACGCTTTTGACCGCGACCAGCTCACCGCTGGCCGTGGTCTTTTTCTTTCTGTTGCGGTTCGGTCTGCTCCATCGCCAGGACCCGATCCACATTGTTCTTGACCGTCAGCAGCTCCCGCATGGCGGCGCGGGCCTGCCGGTACTCTCCGTAAGCCTTTTTCTTATCCGCCAGCAGCTGGGCATACTCGGTCTGAAGCTCCTTGATGGTGGGCAGCTTCTTCACATTCAGCTCGTTGAAGGCTTCCTTGGCGGCCTGGTGCAGCAAGATTTCTTCCTCATGCTCTTGCCGGAATTTCCTTGAATACCCGGCCTTGCGGTAGGCCACATAGGTGTTGCGGGTCTTGGCGTAGTTGACGATGTGGGTGCGCAGTACGGCGATCTCGGCCATGCGCTTCTCGGCGGCCTTGATCTGATCGGACAGTCCATTGTAGTGGGCCGTCGCCTCTGCCGTTTTGGTTTCCAGATCGGCATAGTCCAGCAGCCCGTGTTCGGACAGATAGTTGAGGGTCTGCGCCATCTGTTTAAGGTTGAACACCTTGGCCCAGCGGGCGTACCCGGCACCTTTCCCAGCCTGGAGTTTTGCCTGGATGTCCACCAGCAGATTGACCTTTGGCGGAACGGCCTGCGGGGCAGGCTGCTTGCGGGGCGTATGCTCTTTCTTGCCGGAGAGGACCGCCAATAGATCGTCCAGCGTGTAGCCGTCCCCCAGCCGGTCAAAGCGGACGTTGTTGCCCCAGTCTTCTGCACTGATGGAGATGGTCTTGCCGCGCCGGTGAACGGTGAAGCCGTCCTGCTCCAACAGGCGCAGCAGCTCCTCCAGGCTGGCCGGTTTCTTTGCCAGTGCCCGGTCGATGGCCTGACGCAGCTGCTCCTTGTGGGAGGGCTTCACCGCATCGCCCAGCCACTTGTTGTAGCTCTGGCCGCGCCGCTTGGGAGCCTCCACAATGGAGTAGCCGTTCTCGATGCAGATGGTATCGCTCAGGCGATGGACGGCGCGGGTGCTGCCCCAAAAGTTGCGGAACTTGCGGTCACACTCCAGCGTGGTGGAGTTCCATATAATATGGTTGTGGACGTGAGCCTTGTCGATGTGGGTGCAGACGATGAAAGCGTGCCTACCCTTGGTGAAGCGCCGGGCCAGCTCCACGCCCAGCCGGTTGGCTTCCTCCGGCGTGATCTCGCCCGGCACAAAGGACTGCCGCAGGTGGTAGGCGATCACATCGTCCGCACCGCGCACCCGGCCGGTGCGGGCGGCGTAGGTCTGCTTGTCCAGCAGGAACTGCGCGTCGGCTACGCGGCTGTCGCACTGGTAGCTGGTGATGAGCCTGCCGTGGTCGGTCTTGTCTGGATTTTTTACATAGTCGATGATGTCGCTGATCGCCTTGCCGACCGTGCGGCCCTTGCCGGCGTGCAGCGGTATAATGCGGGTGGTGGCCATGTGGGGTCCGCCTCCTTTCCAAAAAATAAGCGGCCTGCTCATCACAGACCGCATCGGTTTACTCTATATCAGTTTCCTCGTCCATATAAAAATCGAAATCTTCTTCAAAGTCATCTTCCAATTCATCCAGTTCTATCCTGGGCGGGAACCGAATTTCATATTGTTCCGTCGCCAGGGTTCGCACGGCATCCCGCTTGTCCTTCATCCGTTTCTTCAGCCACGAAAGTTGTTCTTTGGATAATCGCCAGGGAAGGTTGACAAGCCGGGTAAGCGTCATTTCTTCTGCCTGCTTTTCTGGCGGGAGAGCGGCGCAGGTTTTACAAATGTGCGCGGCGTGTCCCTTGCCAGAAAACTTTTCGTTTGCCTTATACTCGCCACAGACCTTGCAGTAGTGTCCACGCTTTTTCATACCGTGCCCTCGCAACGAGCGAACAGCTGACGGACCGCAGCCATGACCGTATCCCAGCCAAGGTCGGACGCATAGGAGAACTTTTTCTGATAGGCCGCCCACAGGTCCTGCATGACCGGGCTGTTCTCCACTTCATCAAAGACCTCGGCGGCCTCGGCCAGATGGCGCTCGGTGCCGCGCTTGTGGGCTGTCGCCAGCAGCGCGTCATGGAGAACGTGCCGGTCCAGAGTGCTGCCATAGAGTTGTTGCAGGATGGCGATGTCGTAAAAATCTCTCATACGGGTGTTGGTCGTGGTGCGGGTGATGATGGTTTCCAGCTTTTCGGCCAGCACGGTCTCCAAGTTATAGGCCCAAACTTCGATGGAGCGGTCCTCCAGCATGAGCTTGAAACTGTACCGCACCTCTTTAGGGGTAATGGCGTCGCCGGTGGAAATGTCGATTTTCAGCGGGGTGCGCACCCCGTCAAAGAGCGTTGTCATCGTGACCCGGATACCGGGATATTCCGCTTCATCCATGATTTCCGAAATGCTTTTCACCTGGAAGGTAACGCCGTCGTCAATGGGAACAGCGATGATCTCGGCCATCATGTTCTCCACATCTTCTATGCTGACATTGGCTCCCTTGACCGTTGCGTCCAGGTCCATTGTGGAGCGGGCGTCCAGACCGACCATCGCGGCCACCAGCATCCCACCCTTGAGAATGAATTTGTCCCGGTAGGACGAGAGAGAAATACGTTCCAGAAAACGCTCCATCATATAGTTGCGCATCAAAACCTGCGCATCCGCAGCATTTTTCTTTGACAGGTTGCGGATCAAATCTTTCAGCTGTCTGGCTGTCTTTATCATAGCAGTACCTCCAAATACTGGCGTAAAATCTTCTCGACCCGGAACAGCTTGGCATAGCGCACCAGCATCCGCAGGTTCTTGTCTTTCCGGCGAGCATACGCTTTCAAAGCGTCCTGGAATGTCTGCATCTCTATGTGGCTCCGGCTACGCAGCACATCGCAGATCGTCCGTTCCATATCATAGACCGGCACATCGTGACCGAAAGGGGTTTGCGCGGTTGTCAGTCCGACCTCATACAGCTCCGCCTTGATGGTAAAGACCTGAACACCCTCACCTTTAAGCCGGGTGGGGTTGTACCCTGTCTTGACCGTGACAGAATAGGCCAGCGGCTCCCGGTCGGTCAGGTCGTGGAAAAACAGCGCCGTTTCATGGGAAAAAACTGCCTGCGGACAGCGAAGATGCAGCAGATACATGGCGTCCACCCAGGCGTCTTTGGAAAGATAAATTCCATGCGCCGCCTGCTCCAGTCCACGAGACTGCACGAATTGATAAAAAACAGGTTTTGAGATCCCGGCCGCGAGGGCCTGCCCGGTGCGCAGCATCCCGTCCTGACGTTCCATCAGCTGGTCCAGCTGTTGAAATTGGCTCACGTTCTTCACCTTCCTTTCATGCTAATATTATACGCGAAATTAGCACGAAAGTAAAGTTAAAAATTGCCGGGACTTCACTCCCGGCAATTCTTCATTTCCTATTCAGCCGTACACCGCATCCTGGATCGCAAACCGCAGGTCCTGCACCTTGCCCACCAGCCAGGCGGCAGCCATCGGCAGGCCCAGCGGGCTGACCAGGAAAGCAATCACCAACAGGATCACGCCGTTTTGCGGCGAGTAGGTCACAAGCACCGCGATCCCCAGCAGCGCCACCACCGTGGAGGCCAGGCCGAAGATGAAGCTGGACACATACAGCAGCCCGAAGCATACCCAAGTGAACAGCATCAGCGCCAGCACTACCGGCGCGGCAAGGATTTTCAGCCCCAATTTCAAAATAAACCGCACAGCTCTCATTTCAGCGCCCCCTTCCGCCAGTCCAGGTAGGGCTGGCACAGCTTCTCCACGGCTTTTTCGTCGGCTTCTGTAACCTCCCGGCGGCCTTTCGTCCGGCGGAGCAATTCAAAGTCCTGGTAATCCGTGAGCAGCAGGTCAAACAGTTCCTCCGGGGTCTGGCAGAGGATGCCGTCCACGCAGTAGCGGGAATCCTTGTTCCAGGTCAGTCGGACATAGCCGCGTTTGCACGGAAGGATTTCTTCCTCCGGGTCACGCAGCAGGTACTCTTGAAACAACTCCAAGATATTTTCAAATGTCAACATCAGCCTTCACCTCCGTTTCTGATGATATTATCGCCTGCGGCCCGCAAAAGTGCAACGATACGGGCAAAGAAAAAAGAGGGAGGCCCGGCGATGCTGCCTGCACGCGCCGGACCTCCCTCACAGCCGGGGCGTATGCCCCTGTCACGACAGCTTTACCAGCTGGGTCAATACCTGATGCACCCCATCCCACAAAGCCTCCTGCCGCCGGGTTATATCCTCCAGGTCGGCGTCGTAAATGCGCCCGGTTTCATGCGCACGGCGGGCCAGCTGGTTTAAGTTGTTGCTGGAATAGCGCATCAGGGAGACCAGCTCCTTCAGCTCCGGCAGTTCCAGGCGCACCACATAACCGTCCAGGGCCATCTTGCGCAGATAGGCTTCCCGGTTCTTTGTCCCCAGCTGGGCCATCTTCTGTTCGATCAGCGCCAGTTCTTCCGGCGAGACCCGGAAGTTCAGCTGCACCTCCCGCTTGCGCTTGGGGGCGCTCACCGTTCCGGCTCCTTTTTCTTATGGATGGGGGATTTTTTCTCCGGCTTTTCAGCAGGGCGCGGCTCCTGTTTCAGCTGGCGGCGGACCGAGGGGCGTCGCTGGCGCAGCTCTTTGGAGCGGTCCTCGCTGGCCAGGATGGTGACATAGGTGCCGGGCAGGTCCTTCATGCCGGTGATCGCCAAACTGCGAAACGGCAGCAGCGCCATCAGCTGGTCGTGGGCCTGGGTGCCTGCGCGGGCCAGAAAGTCCGGCGAAACGCGGGCCATGTAGTGGGTGCCGTGGGGGCTGTTGGGCGTATCCGGCGCACGAAGCTCCTGCAAGAGCCGGGCGGCCTCGGCGTGGATTTCCTCCGGCGTCAGCGGCTGGAGCCGCAGATAGTCCTGCCGCGCCTGGCTTAAGAACAAATCGACCAGGCCGGAGTGGCTGTCCACCACAAAGTCCAGGTTGCGTTCGCCGCCAAAGCCGTCCGGGTTGGGCGGGATGTCCACCGTCCTGGCCCACGTCTTGTTGGCCGGGCTGAAACGCTCATCCCACTCTTTCTGCTGCACGGTGTTTGCCAGCACATAGAGAGTGCGGGTGTAGCCGAACTGCTCGATCACCTGGGGTACCGCGTCCTTGTCCAGCCGGTTGTCCCGGTAATGTTCCGAAATGGACGCCTCGATGGCCTCCTTGCAGGCGATGTTGGCGCGGCGGGACGCCCGGTACAAATCCAGGTCGCCCTGTTCGCGGGCATAGGCGGCGTCGTGCCGGTAGAGCGGCAGTTCCCGCTGGGCGTCCAGCGCCGCCTCGGCCCGCTGTTCGATGCTGTCCCGCACCACATCCATGTAGGAAGTCTCCCGGTCAGAAAACTCCTTGTAGACATCGGCCAGTGGGGACGGCGACGCCAGCAGCGCGGCGGCCCGGCTTTGGGGCAGGTCAAGCTCCTCCATCGCCATCAAAATGTCCTCCCGGACCGTGTACTCATAGGTATGCTTTAGAATTTCCTCCGGGGGCTGGCTTTTCAGCCAGTCCCGGAACTTGTCCTGTTCGGCGGCCATCTTCTCATAGAGGGCCGTGTTTTTATTGGTATTCATGTTATCGCACCTCCTGTTCGTGGTGTTTGGGTTTCTTTTCGGGATTGCGCGGCACCGGGCGTTTCAGGCCCTCCAGCACCGAGGGGCGGCTACTCTTGGCAAGCACCGCTTCCGGCGCAGGGCGGCCCCGGCCGTCCATGTTCAGCAGTACGTCCAGCTCGGCCAGCCGGGCGGACTTTACCCGCAAATCATCCTCAAAGGGGAAGGGCTTGCCCACCTCCGCCTTGGCGGCGGCCTGCTGCTGGTAGAGATTGTCCAGCTGGTTCTTCACCGCCTCCAGCCGCTGGGGCATCTGGCTGAGCGCATTGTCGATACGGGTGAGGTTGCCACGGGGGTCTGTGCCCAGCGTCGCCCGGTGGGTCATCTGGCCTTTCAGCAGGAGCATATACTCCTGCCGGAAAGCGTCAAACGACACCGACATAGTGAAGCCCCGGTAACTGCCCACCGGCACCGGGTCGGCCCCTTTGACCTCCTTGCAGGCGTCCAGCAGCGCCGCACCGGCGTTCTCCTTGTCGGTGAGGGTGTCGCCACGGACTTCCATCCCGGCAAAGCCGTCCTCCGGGTGAGGATGAGCGGCCAGGGTTGCCATATCCGCTTCCAGCCCGGCGATAAAGCCCTTGTTTTTCTCGATCTCCTCCGGGAAGGTTTTGAGCAGCTGGTCCTCCAGGCGGTACTGCTTGCTCTGGTGGTCGGCCTTCATCAGCTTTAACCGCGCCACGTCCACATCCAGGTCCATGCGTTCCTTGATGCGCGGGTCCCCGGCGCACAGCGCCTTGATCTCGGCAAAGGACAGCGCGGTTTCGTCCACATCGTCGCAGCTTCGCACCGGCGATTTGGAGGTCATAATCTGGCTGATGAATTTCTGTTTGTTTTCCACCGTCTGCCAGAGGTAGGCGTCAAACGTCCCCTCAGTGACATAGCGGTACACATGGACAGTCTCGTTCTGGTTGCCTTGGCGCTCAATGCGGCCCTTTCGCTGGGCCAGGTCGCCGGGCCGCCACGGGCAGTCCAGGTCATGCAGCGCCACCAGGCGATCCTGCACGTTGGTGCCTGCACCCATCTTGGCCGTGCTGCCCAGCAGGACGCGCACCTGGCCGGTGCGGACCTTGGAGAACAGCTCCTTTTTGCGCACCTCGGTGTTGGCCTCATGGATAAAGGCAATCTGCTCGGCGGGCACACCTTTAGCGATGAGCTTCTGCCGGATGTCCTCGTAGACCGTAAAGGCCGGTTCCGGCTCGTCCAGCGGCACCGCGTCCTCCAAAGCGTGGAGGGTCGGGTTGTCCAGCGCCTTCGCTACCTTTTTGGCAGGCCGGGCCTGGGGCGTGGAGATGTCGCAGAACACCAGCTGGGTCAGCTTGTCGGCCTCGCCGTCCCGCCAAATCTGCATGATATTGTCCACGCATTGATTGACCTTGGTGCCCGGCTCATCCGGCAGCAGCTGGTTGATGATCCGTTGGTCCAGCCCCAGCTTGCGCCCGTCGCTGGTGATCTTGAGCATATTGTCCTGGGACGGGTCCACCGTGCCGCTGTGTACCAGGGAAGCGCGTTCCGAGAGCGCCTTCACCATTTCCTGCTGCTGCTCGGTGGGCTGAGCCACGATGTTGTGGTACTCCACCTGGGGCGTGGGCAGGTGCAGCTGGTCGGCGGTTTTGATGTCGGCCACCTCTTTGAATAGGTTCATCAGCTCCGGCAGGTTGAAAAACTTGCTGAATCTTGTTCTTGCCCGGTAGCCGGTGCCCTCCGGGGCCAGCTCCAGCGCCGTCACGGTCTCGCCAAACCGGGACGCCCAGCAGTCAAAGTGGGCCATGCCCAGCTCTTGCAGGCGGTCATACTGGAGATACCGCTGCATGGTGTAAAGCTCGGTCATGGAGTTGCTGACAGGCGTGCCGGTGGCAAAGATGACGCCCCGGCTACCGGTGATTTCGTCCATGTAGCGGCACTTGGCGAACATATCCGAGGATTTCTGCGCGTCCGTCGTAGAGAGGCCCGCCACGTTGCGCATCTTCGTATATAAGAACAGGTTTTTGTAGTTGTGGGCCTCGTCCACGAACAGCCGGTCTACGCCCAGCTGTTCAAACGTCACCACATCGTCCTTGCGGCCCTCGGCTTGCAGCTTTTCCAACCGCGCCTCCAGAGACTTTTTCGTGCGCTCCAACTGTTTCACCGTGAAGCGTTCCCCGCCGCTGGACTCCACCTCGGAGATGCCCTCGGTGATTTCCCAAATCTGCTCATGCAGCAGCCGCTCCTGGCGTTCCTTGCTGATGGGGATTTTCTCGAACTGGGAGTGACCCATGATAATGGCGTCGTAGTCGCCGGTGGCGATGCGGGCGCAGAACTTCTTGCGGTTGTGCTTCTCGAAGTCCTTTTTGGTTGTAACAAGAATGTTGGCGGACGGGTACAGACGCAGGAACTCCGAAGCCCACTGCTCAGTCAGGTGGTTGGGCACAACAAAGAGGGATTTTTGGCACAGGCCCAGGCGCTTGGCCTCCATTGCGGCCCCCACCATTTCAAAGGTCTTGCCCGCGCCCACCTCATGGGCCAACAGCGTGTTGCCGCCGTACAGCACATGGGCAATGGCGTTTTTCTGGTGTTCCCGCAGGGTGATGGCCGGGTTCATGCCGCCGAAAACGATGTGGCTGCCGTCATACTCGCGGGGGCGGGTGGCGTTCATTTCCTCGTTGTACTGGCGCACCAGCGCCTGCCGCCGCTCCGGGTCCCGCCAAATCCAGTCCTTGAACGCCTCCCGGATGGCCTGCTGCTTCTGGGCGGCCAGGGTGGTCTCCTTGGCGTTCAGCACCCGGCGTTCCTTGCCGTCTGCGTCCTCCACCGTGTCGTAGATGCGCACGTCCCGCAGGTTCAGGCTGTCCTCCAAAATTTTGTAAGCATTGGCGCGGCTGGTCCCGTAGGTGGTATAGGCCGCCACATCCCTTTGTCCCACGGCGTTTTTGCCGGAGATCTGCCACTCAGCGGTGAACGCAGAGTAGTGGACTTCAATGCTGCGCTGAAGGTAAAAGGGCGTGTCGAAGGTCTCGTACATGAACTGCTGGATGTACTCTTTGTCGATCCAGGTTGCCCCCAGCCGCACCTCGATTTCCGAAGCGTCCAGGTCCTTGGGCTGGGCGGCGGTCAGGGCCTCCACGTTGACCGTAAAGGTCGGGTCTTGCTCCGCCGCCCGTTGGGCCTGATGCAGCTTCCGGCGCACATTGCCGGACAGGTATTCATCGGCGGTCACATAATGGGGCGTCCCGTCCGGCTCAGTCTGGCCCGGCACACGGAAGATGACACCGCGCAGCTCGTCCGCCAGTTCCTCTCCTGTTTTGCCGGTGAGCTGTTCCATATAAGCCATGTCCACGCAGGCTTTTTCAGAAATGGAGACCGCCAGGGCCTCGGAGGCGGTGTCTACGGTGGTGACGGCCTCATGTGGCTTGATCGTGCGTTTGGTGAACATATCTGCCTTGCGCTCCAACCGGCCATCCTCGTCCAGCACCTCCAGGGCACAGAGCAGGTAATAGCTGCTGTCATCGGCAAAGGCCAGCCGGTTCGCCCGGTCATTGATAAGTCCGTACTTGGCGGAAAAATCGTCATAGCGGCGGTTCAGTTCGGCCATCTGCGCCCGGATGTCGGCATCCGGCGCGGCGGCGTCCATCTCCAGGTCGATGAGCCGCTGCACACAATCCCGCAGCCCCACCAGCCCTTTGACGCGGGCCTCGGCGGTGGCGTTCAGGTCGGGGCGCACCATGCGGCTGTTTTCCCGGAAGTACACCGCGCCGTCCACCACCGTGTAGGAGTAGTTCTTCACATTGGGATCAGCCGGGAGGGATTCGTCGATGTCCTCGCCCTCGCCCAGCTCCGGCAGCGCGGCCTCCTGGTAGGTGCCGCGAATGTACTTCACGGCATCGTGCAGCTGATCGGCCAGCTCCAGCCCCTCGATGGGGGCCACGGTGTAATCCTGTTTGCCGTATTGGGTGCTTTCGGCGGTGGGCCGCCCCAGCACCATCTCCGGGTGATCCAGAAAATACTGGTTGACCGTGAAGCCTTCCTCGGTCCGGCCGGTTTGGGTCCAGTCCGGGGCGATGTCCAGCGGGCGGTCCCGCTTTTGCAGAAACAGGATGTCGGACACCACATCGGTCCCGGCATTGGCGCGGAAAGCGTTGTTGGGCAGGCGGATCGCCCCCAGCAGCTCGGCCCGCTGGGCCAGATACCGGCGCACGGTGGAATCCTTGGCGTCCATTGTGTAGCGGCTGGTGACAAAGGCCACCACGCCGCCGGGGCGCACCTGGTCCAGCGCCTTGGCAAAAAAGTAGTTGTGGATGTTGAAGCCCAGCTTGTTGTAGGCTTTGTCGTTCACCTGGTACTGGCCGAAAGGGACGTTACCGATGGCAAGGTCATAGAAGTCCCGCTGGTCGGTGGTCTCAAAGCCCGCCACGGTGATGTTAGCCTTGGGGTAGAGCTGCTGGGCAATCCGCCCGCTGATGGAATCCAGCTCCACGCCGTACAGCCTGCTCCCGGCCATGCTCTCCGGCAGCATCCCGAAGAAATTACCCACGCCGCAGGACGGTTCCAGAATGTTGCCGGTGCGGAAGCCCATCTGCTCCACGGCCTCATAGATGGCGCGGATGACGGTGGGGCTGGTATAGTGGGCGTTGAGGGTGGAGGCCCGCGCCGCAGCGTATTCCTCTGGGGTCAGCAGTTCTTTCAGTTCCGAATACTCGGCATCCCACGCGGGTTTGTCCGGGTCAAAGGCATCCGCCACGCCGCCCCAGCCCACATAGCGGGACAATACCTCCTGCTGTTCCGGCGTGGCCTGCTCGGTGGTCTCTTCCAGATATTTCAGCAGCTTGATCGCCGCCACATTGGCCTGGTACTTGGCCTTGGGGCCGCCCTCGCCCAGATGGTCGTCGGTGATGCGGAAGTTCTCGGCGTTGCGGCGCAGGTTGTCCCGGTACTCCTGATAGGCCGCCTGCTCGGCTGCCCTCTGGTTGGGGAAAGTCTGCCACTCACCGTTCACCGGGATGGCGACCGGGTGATCCGGCTTTTCCTCCGGCTGCGTGTCCGGCGTCGGTTCAGGCGGCGTGGGTTCCGGCCGGTCAACGTGCAGCCGTTCCACCACCACGTCATAGGGAAGTCCGTTTTTGTCGCCGGGGTAGACGGCCACCGTCTCGGAGTGGAACGCCTGTGCCCCGGCAGCTTCTTCAATGGGCTTGGCGGTTTCGGCAGGTTCTTCCTCGGCGGCAGGGGCTTCCATATACGGTTCATCCTGCTCCTGCACGAAGCCGTCCAGCTGGCGGGCATATAGCCCGCGCAGCAGCGGCGCGACCTCATCCCAGCGGAAGAACAGCATAGCCAGTCGCTTCTCATCCGCGTCCAGCACTTCCAGCTCGATGCCTTCGGGTATGGTGCGGTAGTCGGCGGTGTCGCCGGTCTCCAACTCCATCGTCTCGATGATGTCGGGGTAGGCCCGGCTCAGCCACAGGGCGACCTCCCGGTTGCTCTTGCCGGTGCGCAGCAGTTCGGAAACCTCCGCCTTGTCCGCTGCGCCGATGAGGCCGTGGGTCAGCACGTCCCGCAGGTCCTGGTCCGCCGTGTCGGGATTGACAGACAGGAACTCGGTGTAAAAGTCGTTGCGGTTGTCTGCCCGCAGAAGCTGCTCGAACCGCTCCCGGCTCTCGGCCCGGTAGATGGGATAGCTCATGCCGGTGGGCAGCAGCTGCACCGTATCTTCCCGCAGTTCGGTGATCTGGTGGGCGCGGTCATCCAGATAGACGGTATCGCCCACATTGTAAACCGGGGCGGACGGGTCGTAAGAGGTGCGCTCCGGGATGGTGCCCCGGATGGCGGCATATTCCTCGTCCGACACCGTGATGTCGATCTCATGGGTGGGTTCACCGCTGCCGATGGTGAGGGTGTCGCCCTCGCGGGTGATGGGCTGGCCGGATAAGTCAGGCACAGGCGGCTTTGCCGCTGCCGCGGCCTGTTCCCCGGCCGCGACGGCCTCCACATCCCGCATGACCTGCTGGATGAACGGGTCGTTGTCCAGCTTTTCCGGGTCCACCACCTGACCGTTCACGATGCCGCGCTCGGCCAGGGCCTCCCGGATGGCGATGGGGTCGATGTTGTCAAAACGGTCCTGCTCCGCCTCGGTGTAGAACCGATCTTCCTTGATGAGCTGGGCGATCCGGCGCTGCACCTTGGGCCAGGGCACGTCGCCCGCCGCGCCGTCCACCGTCACAGGCAGGGCCGGGAGATCATCGCCGTACTCCTGCCGCAGCCAGGCGGCGGTATCCTTTTCACGGGCGTGGTCCTTCATGTAGCGGACAACTGCGTGCTTGCTCTCGATCTTGCCGTTCCATTCCTGGATGGCGGCGTCAATGTCGGCCTGGGTCAGCGCCCGGCGCACCGGTTCCGCCTGCGCAGCGGGTTTGGGCATAGAAAAAGCAGAGGATGTTTGCACATTCTCTGCTTCGTCGATTTTATGGATTTGTTCCGCTTCGGAGAGGAACAGGCTTAAGGTCAGCTGTTGATAAGTTCCGCCAGCAGAATCTCCTCGGCCTGGGCTTTGCAGGTGTTCATCAGGCCCACCCACTGCATCGGGTCGGCGGCTTTCAGCGCCTCCGTCGCGCCCGCCGCCTCGGCCAGTTGGGGCATCATCTGCTCCAACCGCCGGTTCGCCGTCTCGTCGATCTCCAGAAGGTGCGGGTACAGCTTCTCGGTCATCAGCAGCCGGTTGTAAAGGATGGGCCGGTGCTGCTTCAGGTACGCTTTGCGCATCCTGCCGTACTTGCCCAGGGGCTTCTCCGGCTGTTCGGACAGCTTCAGGTCGGGGATCAGGTAATCGCCGTTCCTCGTGTAAGTCAGATTGTTCTCCATGTGTGGCACTCCTTTCCGCGCTCTTGGCGCGCTCATAGTTCTGGATGGTGACGCCGATCTGCCGCAGCACCTGCTGGTTTGCCTGGCTGACCGCCGTGCCCAGCGCCCCAATTACAGCGGGGGTGTTGAAGTCGAAGATCGGCATGAAGTCCTCATGGCTGAAATATTGTTCCGGCTCCAGCCCGCAGCGGGACATCAGGGCGTAGGTGATGCTGACCGTGGCGGCGGATTTGAACTGGACTTCGATGTTGTACTCATCGTACTCCTCCAAAAAGGAACCGTCAACGATAGGGAGAATATCCTGCCGGTGGTCAGCCCAGTATTCCTCAGCCAGCTTGGCGGCCACATCGGCCAGCTGCTGGGCCAGGTCGCCGCCGCTCACATCGTAGTTGCGCTCCAGCATCGCCATGACCGGCGCGGTGTGTTCCTCGTTCAGCGTCCACAGCCAGGGGGTGCGGGAGTGTTCACGGGTGCCGGTATCGGAAATATCAAACACATACCGCAGCCGGGGCCGGTCGCCGGAATCGTCCACCAGCGCGATGCCCTTGGAGCCGCGCCGCACATACCGGCCCATGCGGTTGTTCCACAGATCATACTCGGCGCAGGCGGTGGCGTCCGGGCGCTGGGCGTAAATCATCATCTGTTCATGGAACGGGTATTTGTAGAGCCGGGCGGCGGTGGTGAGAAAGCCCGCCCACTCCTGCCAGCTGCCGGTGAGCTGCCGCGCCACCTGATCGGCTATCTGCGCATATTGTTCTGCTTTGGTTGGCATGGGGTTCTGTCCTCCTTTCAGTTTTAGGTAAAAGAAAAGCAGGAAACCCCGAAAGATTTCCTGCTCGGTGGTGCCGTCCGTAACGGCAAGCAATTCAGTTGTCAAAATATTATTTCATATTTAGTACGTCAGCAACTGTTTTTGGCGCGTCTTTGTTGATTTCGTGGCCTGCGCCGGGGACAATTTGCAAAGTCGCATAGGGAAGTAATTCATTTAACTTTTTCGATGCTTTTATATTGGCGCTATCTTTTTCGCCGCACAAAATAGTAACGGGACAAGTAATTCTGTCTAATTGTGGGGTGAAATCCAGCAACCTCATCGAGTGTGACAGTTTAATCGTATCGCTTTTTGATAATCCCATGCTATCAAAACTCTTGCTGGGCATACAGCGGAACAAGAAATTTTGAAAATCTATCAGGGATGTTGGTACTTTATATTGTGCGCCTATTAAAATCAGCGATGCCACTTTATCCGCGTGACGAATTGTGAAATCAAGGGCAAGCAGTGCCCCTAACGATAGGCCGCAGATACGAAGCGGCTCTGTTGCATTAGAATACTGCCGCTCCAGATTATCCAAAAGCCGGGAGTAAGATATTTCATTCCCCGTCACAGAAAAAAGCTCCGGGCAATCAACATTGGAAGTTGAAAGTTGACGAACTACCTCTTTCCAGTCTTGTGCTGTTTGTCCCAATCCGTGTAGAAGAACTGTTTTCATTTTTTGTCTGCGGCAGCCCCTTTCTTCTGACAATGTAAATAATCTCCCCCAAAGCACACAAGAGAAAGCGCAAGGGTGATCCCACTGTTAAATATATCAGACATAAAGTCAAACTGGGCTTGTGGCAAAAAGCAAGCCGAAATATGCGTGATTGCAATCGGCACTGGTATCAGGACCAGCAGAGCAAAGCCAAATGCCCTCCACAAATTTTTCTTGCACTTGCGGAAAATCCCGTATATTATCCAGATAATAGCAATCGCAATCAGCGTTATGCAAATGCCCAAAGTGAATATAACGGACTTATTCAATAGCAAGGACAAGATTGCCAGCAGTGGAATAGGGATGGCACTGACTACAACTAAGGTTTTCAAAACGATCTTTGTTCTGGAAATCAGACTTGGAAGTAACACAAGCCATGCAGCTATGATTGAAACACCGGCAATCAATGACCACGATAACCTGTCCGAAGTAAAGTAGTCGCAGATCAGGCATACGCAGACAGCAATCAATGCTGCCACAGAAACAATTACCAAAATTATGCGCTTGCCTCGTTCAGATAAACGATAATCGCGCTTTTTATATGGTAACTCATCTGGTTCGGTCATTTCATCTTTGATAAGATAGTCAGAGGACACATTAAAAATGTCGCTAAGCTGGGCTATAAAATCCAAATCAGGGAGCGATTGTCCCAATTCCCATTTTGAAATTGTCTGCCGTGTAACCGTTACCTTTTCAGCAAGTGCCTCTTGTGAAAGTCCTTGCTGCTTTCTCAATTTTTGTATTTTCTCTCCGAGGGTCATAGTGTCGTTTCCTCCTGCTATTTGATTTTGAAAAAATCATAGCAAATAAGCTGTTTTATTTCTACCAACACAAGCAGGAACCGCCGCAACGAACCATTGCAATGACGATTTTGGCAGTCTTTTATTCCTCATTTTATCATAAATCGCCCTCGTATCATAGAGACTTATTCGTCAAAATCCGGGTACAGCTCCAGCGCGTCAAACTCGGCGTCGGTCATGGCGCGCAGCTTGGTGAGGGTACTGTCGGTCAGGGCCAGCAGCTCGGTCTCGTCCGGCGAAAGCTCGCCGCGCATCTCGGTCAGGGCCTCGATGGCCCCCTGGCGGGTGCCGGGGTTGTAGATACACAGCAGGTTGGTTTCCTCAAAAGTCAAAGCGTTCATATCAAAGCTCCCTTTCCGCGCTCTTTTTGGGCGCTGCTTTTTTGTGTTTGGGTTTGGGCTGGCTTTTCAGCTGCTCCACAACGGACTTCCGCTTTTCCGGCAGCTCCCGTTGGGGCGGCTGCCGCTGGCCGTTGTTGAGAATGCCGTCGATCATGCCGTAGTCATCCTCCACGGCCATCTCTGCATTTTTCAGCGGATTGTCCGGCAGGAAGCCTGGCACCTCGGCAAAGCCGAAGCTGTCGCAGTAGTGACAGGATACCTTGCCGTCCCGTTTGATGGCAACAATGTCGCTGACACTCATGGACGGGTGGCGATAGTCGGCGGGGTGTTCGTTATTGAAGCGGTATTCAAGATTGTCCAGTACGCTGCCTTTCAGGTCGCCGGGGGCCAGCGGCGCGGTGTAGACCAGATCATAGTTGTCACGCTGCACCGTGCGCCCGATGGACTTGATCCACTCCAGCCCCTCATAGCGGATGTCCCGCAGCTCGTCGGTGTGCTTCACCTGGTAGATGGCAAAGCAGTCGCCCTTGTGGTCGAGGAAAGCCTGCTCCCGTTCCTGCTGGTGGTCCATGCGCGCCTTGACCTGGGCATCGAAAACCGGGCTTTCCTCCCATTCCTCGCGGGTGACGGCAAAGATACCGTCGTGGGCGTCCAGATCGTCAGTGTCAAAGGCCATCGCCGGGTTCTCGCCCTGCTGAACCATGTAAACGGTCAGGTCCTGCGCCATCAGCTCATAGGCGCGTTCTTTAGAGAGGGGCAGAAGGTCCCCGTCCAGATAGCCGCATTTCTCCAGATCGTCCTGAGTCAGTGCCGGGTCCGGCATGGGGTATTCGTCCAGGTGCTGTTCCGGGGCGTCCGGCAGCATGGTAGTTTCCGGGGCGGCATCCTGGGCCGCTGCCTGCATTTGTTGGACAGCCGCCTCCTGCAAAGTTTCAATCATGGACAGAGGCGCATACTGAACGGATTGGCCGCCCATGTCGTGCATCTCACAGATTTTCAGTGCGGCGGTGGACAGGGGCAGCTCCGGCGCGTCCAGCTGGCCGCCGTCCAACTGCTTCCTGGTGGCGGCATCGTAGAGCGTGTAGTCCCAGCCAGTATCACAAGTCTGAACATGAAGATAGGTGGCATCATCAACCAGCAGCAGGGCCTTCTGGGCTTCGGCGCTTGGGGCAGGTGCATCGGGCGTTTCTTCTGCGGGCTGCTGGGGTGCAGCCTGTTCCGGCTGGGCAGTCAGGTCAATACCGCGCTCTTTACAAATTTCCTTATAGTGGCGGTCAATGTCCACAATCAATTCCCCAGCCGCCTTGTTGATGGTCTCCAGACTGGCACGCAGCTCCGGCAGCGTCTTGTCCTGGCTCCAGGTGGCGATATAGCCAAAGCTGTTTTCGCCGGTCTGAATGCCGTAATACTGGCAGACGGCGTAGGAGATGCTCTCGGCCTCCACCTCCTCGGTGTTGCGGTTCTTGACAGCCTGTTTCACCGCCGTCAGATCTTCCTCCACCTCCAGCCGCCACTCAAACTGATTTTCGTCCACATAGCGCCAGTCATCCTCGGCGGCGGCCTGTTCCGCCTCTGCTTCGGTGGCGAAGTCCAGGCGATAATCGTGCTTGACACCGCCCCCACTCACCATCACGATTTTCCAGGTCGGCTCCGCCTCATACTTTTTGGGGTCGTGCAGCTTGCTGTGGGCGATCTCATGGACGGCGGCGGAAACAGTCTGCACCTCGCTCATGCCCTCCCGGATGGCGATGCGCTGCCGGTCCGGCGAAAAATACCCGTCCATATTCTCTGCCATCGGCTCCACGGAGAGCGGCACCGGCGCGGACCGGCGCAGGGCCTCCATGAAAGCCTCGTAGTTCTGGACATTCCCGGACAGGGAGGATGCCAGCTCCGGCAAGGGCTTGCCATCCGTCTGGCTCACATCGAACACCTTCACCGGGCGGAACATGGGAATCTCAACTTCCCGTTCCTCCATGATGATCTTGCCCTCTGCATCCAGCATGGGGGCTTTGGTGTCCGGGTCCAGTTTCTGTTCCTCGATCTTTTTCTTGAACGGCGTGGGCGCGATGATGGTGATACCGTGTTCACCGGGCTTCACATGGCGCTCAAACTGGTTTTTCCACTTGTTGTACCCGGCCACCAGCGTGGCGTCCGGCTTCTGCATATAGATGAGCATGGTGTTGTTGACGGAGTAGCGGTGGAACCGGGACATCACGGACAGGTAGCGCATATACTTTTCGCTCTCGAACAGCTCTTTAATGCCCTGTTCGATGCCCGCCGTGATCTGTTGCAGTCGTTCCCGGTTGGTGGGTTTGTCAGCCATGAGGTTCACTCTCCTTTCTATGGCCGAAAGTTCAGCGGTGTGTTCTGCGATCCACTGGTCCTGTTCCTCGGTACTGCTGTCGAGAAAGGTGTCCAGCAGATAGCCCATGTAGTTTTTTTTCTGGACGGCCTCCAAAAAGCGCGGGTGCGGGTCCTCGTCCGGCGTCTTGGGGGAATAGTCGGCCTCCCATTTTCGGAGCAAGTGATAGTAGTCCGTCAGGACGCGCCAGCCGTGTTCTCGTTTTTCTTTCCTTGCCTGCGCCTCAGATTTTTGCCGGACATAGCTTCGCCGGAGCGGGGCCTTGCTGTCATAGGAAAGGCCAAAATCCTGGGCCAGCTTCTCGGCGGCCTCCTTGGGGGACAGGTCATAGAGACGGGCGGTGAAGTCGGTCACGTCGCCGGTGGCCCCGCAGCCAAAGCAGTAGAAGTAGTCCTCGTTCAGCTTCAGGCTGGGGTGCCGGTCATCGTGGAAGGGGCAGCAGGCCATGCCGCCGCGCCCCACCACGATGCCGTACATTTCAGCCGCTTCCCGGACGGCGACGGACTGCTTCACGACTTCAAATACGCTCTCGCCCATACTCATTTTCCGCCCGCTTTGGGGACGGGCGGCCTGTACCCGGCGGCTTTGGCCCGTTCGCTGGCGGCCTTGCGGCGCTCGGCGCTGTACGGCTCCCGCACCGACACGCAGCGTTTGGGCACCACGAAGGTCTGGCGGTCCTTTTTCACGATCTGGTCCGGGTACTTCTCTGCCAGCCGCCGCAGCTTTTCCAGCAGGCGCGGGTCGTGGGAATAGACCTCGGCGGTGGCCTCGGCCTGGTTGTAGAGGATAATCGTTTCCTGTTCATACAAACTCAGTTTCATTTGCCGCCGCCTTTCTGCCGGTCAAATTCCAGCTTGAAGTTGACGTACTGGCCGGTATCTTCCAGCACCACGGTGGCGTCGTAGGTCTTGCCGCTTTTCTCGGAGTACAGCCCCGCCACATGGGTGCGGCCATCTTTCAGCAGCGCCGCCACAATGGCCTTGGTGGGCTGTTTGCGCTTCGCTGCCCACCACTTGTTGTTCTTCCAGATTGCAAATTTGCAAGATTTGTCCTGGCAGAAGAAGCCTTTTTGCATTTCTGCAATTTCACCGCCGCAGCGGGGGCATTTGCCCACCACCTCGCGGGGCGGGGCAAACAGGTACTCGCTTCCCTTGATGACCTGATAAGTCCCCACCAGCTCCTTCAGCATGGCTGTGATCTCGGCCATGAAGTCCTCCGGGGCCAGCTCGCCGCGCTCGATCTCGCCCAGCCGGTACTCCCATTCAGCAGTCAGCAGCGGGGATTGCAGCTGCTCCGGCAGGACGGTAATCAGGGAAATGGCGTCGTGGGACGGCAAAAGCTGCACGGTTTTCTTGCTCTTTTTGCGTTCCAGAAAGCCGGTGGACACCAGCTTCTCCAAAATCCCGGCGCGGGTGGCGGGGGTGCCCAGCCCCTTGCGCTCGGCGTCCTCCGGCATATCTTTGGCACCAGCAGTCTCCATCGCAGAAAGCAGCGTGTCCTCGGTGAAGTGCTTGGGCGGGGTGGTCTTACCCTCCTTGACGGCGGCACCGGCGACAGGCAGCTCCTGGCCCTCGGCCAGCTCCGGCAGGGCCTTGTCCTCGGTTTCTTTATCCGGCTCCGCATTTTTCATGCTGGCCCGGTAGGCGGCGTCCAGCGCCCGCCAGCCGGGCTGCTTCACCGCGCGGCCCTTGGTGGTAAACTCCGCACCGGCGCACTCCACAACAACGGCAGTTTCCGCAAAGGTATAGGGCTGGGCCACAGCGCACAGCAGCCGCAGGGCCACCAGCTCCAAAATCGACCGTTCGCCCACCGGCAGCGCGGTCAGATCCGCCTCCCGGATGTTGCGGGTAGGAATCACCGCATGGTGGTCGGTCACTTTCTTGTCGTTGATGACCGCCGCCGCATCGCAGGAGATGGCGATGCCTTTGCGGAACGGCATGGCGTTGGCGACCAGATTCACCAACACCGGCAGCCCCTCAGCCATGTCGGAGGTCAGGTAGCGGCTGTCCGTTCGGGGATAGGTGCAGAGCTTCTTTTCATAGAGGTTTTGCAGATAGTCCAGCGTCTGCTGCGCCGTGAACCCCAGCAGACGGTTGGCGTCCCGCTGGAGAGTGGTGAGGTCATAGAGGGCGGGCGGCTTCTCGGTTTTGGCCTTGCACTCTATCTGCTTGACCGTCACCGTGCCGCCTTGGCAGGCGCTTTTCAGCTGTTCGGTATCGGCTTTCTTGTCCATGCGGGCGCTGGCAGCGGTAAAACCGGGCAGGTCCAGCGCCACAGAATAGAACGGCACCGGCTTGAAAGCGTCGATCTCGGCTTCCCGCTGGACGATGAGGGCCAGCGTCGGGGACATGACCCGCCCAATGTTGAGGGTGCGGTGGTACAGCACCGAAAACAGCCGGGTGGCGTTGATACCCACCAGCCAGTCGGCCTTGGCCCGGCAGAGGGCCGCCTGGTGCAGCCCGTCATAGTCCGCGCCGGGGCGCAGGTGTGCAAAGCCCTCCCGGATGGCGGAATCCTCCATACTGCTGATCCACAGCCGTTTCATAGGTTTGGTACAGCCCGCCAGGCAGTAGACGGTGCGGAAAATCAGCTCGCCCTCTCGCCCGGCGTCGCAGGCGTTGACTACCTCGGTCACGTCCTCCCGCCGCAGCAGGGTCCGCAGCACGTCGAACTGATCCCTCTTGTCCTTGGCGATGGTGAAGCGCCAGGACTCCGGCAAAATGGGCAGGTCATCATAGCGCCACTTGGCGTAGTCGGGGTTGTAGGTGGCGGCATCCGCCAGCCCGGCCAGATGCCCCAGGCACCAGCTCACCAGCCAGCCGCCGCCCTCCAGGTAGCCGTCTTTGCGGGTAACAGCGCCCAGCACGGCGGCCAGGGATTTTGCCACCGAGGGCTTCTCAGCGATCACAAGGCGCATCTTCCTCAACCTCCATTTCTGCATTGGATTTTTTCAGTTTTCTGGAAACGCTGTTTCCATCGTCCAGAAGGCAGTCATAGCCGACATGGTAATCATAGCGGTACATCTCGCCCAGCAGGTCGTTGATGATGACCCGGCAGGCCAGCAGTACACGCGCCTTGTCCACCTGCATGAGCTGGTAGCGGCGGTAATCGCTGAAATATTCCTCGCGCAGATGTGTCCGGGCGGCGGTTTCCTCCATCAGAATGTCAATCACATCCTTGTCGCCGTCCTCTTTCGCGCCCTCCGCATAGTTCAGCATCTCCATCACCATCGGGAAGCTCTGCTCATCCATCGGGGCTTCCTCTTTGAGATAGCCGATCAGAGCGCAGAACAGGAACCGGGCCGCTGTCTGCTCCGGCTCGGTCAGGGCGGAAAGCGTCTCCTGCCCGCTGGGCAGAAGTTTGTTTCGGACAAAATCGTGGACCTCGCCGCGGAACAGATGACGGATGGCGTCGATAGACAGCGGCGGTTCAGCGGGTTCGTCCTCCACCTCAAATTCATAGGGGTCTTTCTGGCCCGGTTTTTTGCGCACCTTGGCAAGCGCCGTGCAAACGATGTCGCCGCCAAAGTAGACGCCGAAGCAGATCAGGTCAAACACAATGAGAAACTGGATAAAATAATTCATTTTGCTTTTCTCCTTTCGCGCAGCCACGCAGTCAGCTCTTTGTGGCAGAAGCCCACGCAGGGCTGGCCGGGGCGGTAGTTTCCGCAGCCATAGCAGGGGTGGCCGGGAGATAAAGAGGGAGGACGGGAAGCCGCCTTCCCGCCCTCCGGCCTGCGCGTCATCATGGGTTCATAGGGGCTGTCGGTGAACCGGGTCATTGGGCCGGGTTCTCGCTTTCCTCATCGCCGCCCCCGCCGACGTCCTCCGGCTCGTCGGATTCCTCGCTCTCCCAGGGGTCCGCATCCTCCTGTTCGGGATCGTCCTCGCCGTAGTCGTAATCATCCAGGTTGTCGCTGCCCTTGGTCTTGGGTTTCTGCTTGATGAATTTGAAGTAGACCAGCGCACCGATGCCGCCCAGCACAGCCAGCACCACCAGCAGCATCGCCGGGTTCAGTCCCGCCGGTTCCTGTTCCGGCTCCGGGTCTGTTTCCGGGGCGGGCGTAGGTTCCGGCTCCTGGCCCGTACACTCTGCCATATTTACGGCGCAGACAGGGCAGGCCGTATTCACCGCACCGGCGGCGCACTTTTCCGTGCAGTTGCAGACAGCGGGCGTTTCCTCTGCCGTCTCGCCATCCTCCATCAGCGCCTCCAGGTCAGCCTCGTCCACCTGGTTCAAGAAGTGGACGGCGGTTTCCTTGTCCTCGTTGGCGCGGTCAATGAGGATGTAAAAATAGTTGCCCGCCTTGGTGGTGACGGTGATGAGTTGCTTGTTGCCGCCAAAGTCATCTACCAGGGCGGCGTTGCCCTCCGGAGTCAGGGCGGGACTGTCCTCGGTTTCCTCCACCACCACGTTGCTGTCGTTGGTGGCATCCGCCGCCGGTGTGGCCGTAGGCGCAGGGTCAGCGCCCTGGGCAAAGGCGGTCACAGAGAAGCCGCCCATCAGCATCAGGCAGGTGCAAAGGGCGGCAAAGGTTCTCAAAATCTTTTTATTCTTCATGGGTCATTTCCTCCTGTTCAGAATCGGCGGGACCCACCGCCCGGCCGGACACCATGCCGCCAGACAGCATGGCGGACAGCTGGGCCGGTGTCATACGCAGGGCACGCACCATCTGGACGATCTCCAGGTTCTCCGCCTCGGTTTTCTGCGCTTCCAGGTCTTTCAGCTTTTCCTGCTGTTCCGCGATCTTCTCGCGGGTCTTGGCGATCTCCTGGTCGATGCGCTCAATTTTGTTTTTAGCCATAGTCAAATCACTCCTATTCTTCATAAAAATTTGTCACCAGTTCATCAAGCCATAGCCTTTGATACACTGATAATCAAGGGAATAACTCTTGATCTTGCAGGCGTCGCCGGAATTGCCTTCCACGGTGTAAACCCGGCTGCCATCGGTGCCGACAACAATGCCCACATGGTCGGCGCTGCCGTCCAGGTCCCAATCGAAGAAGATTGCGTCGCCGGGGGCGATGTTGGCGTAATCCCGCCCGCCCCATTGTCCATGCGACTGGAACCAGGGAATGCCCTGGGACTGGCAGGCGGCAAAGCGCGGCTCGGAAAGGCCCATCTGGCCGTAGCACCAGGACACAAAGCAGGCGCACCATTCCACGCGGGAATTAAAGCCGTACCAGCTCCAATAGGGCTGGCCGCCCACGTTGCCTACCTGGCTTTTGGCGATGTCCACCACCGCCTGATTGCCAGGCCGGGTGCCGTTGACAAACTCCACACCGGCCAAACTCTCGGAATCGCTGGTGTCGGCGGACCCGCCGCCGAAGATCAGGGGCTTGTTGCCCAGCGTCTGCCGGTACACCTGGTACATTTCCAGCTGGTCAGGCGTCAGCAGCTCCGAAGCCACGGAGGAGATGGGCTTGCTGGTGAGGGTCACATTTAAGATGTAATAGTTATAGGGCACTTCCACATCATACTCGTTGCCCTCGCTGTCCGTCCGGGTCTCGGTGCGGTAGCGCACCTCCACTTCCTCGGTCAGCGTCAGCTGGTATTGGGCTGCGAAGATGCGTTCCAACTCCGCCTGGGCGCTTGCCCGCGTGTAGCCCTGCAAGACGGCGGACAGATAGGCCGCCAGCTCATGCGGGTCGTGGCCGATCATGTCCAGGTCATAGCGGTACTCGTCGTAGCCGGGGTGGCTGCTCTCGATGTTGTCGATCTCGGCTTGCAGCGCGGCCTCCTTGGCGGCGTAGTCGGCCTCCACCGCCACCAGCTCCGGGTCATCCGAAGGATAGGTGGTGCCGGAGATCGCCGAACCGATGCTCTGCGCCATCATGGAACAGGAGGACATGGTGTTGAGCAGCAGGCAGACCAGCAGGAAAATCGCCAGCACGATGCCAAAGCCCTTTTTGTGGCGCATCACATAGGCCCCGGCCTGCTGGGCTTTCTCCTTGACCGTCTTGGCCGCCTTGCCGGTCTTTTGGGCGGCACCGGCGGCGTTCCCGCCGGACTGTGCGGCCCGTTTGGCGGCGGCGTACTGTTTCTTGATTTGCTGTTTCTGCTGCCAGCGGGACAGTGGATTACTGGCTGCCGCAGGGTTTTCATAGACGGATTTCTGGAACAGCGCCTCGATGTTGGCCTTTTCCAGCTTCCGCTCGGCCTGGGCGGCCTTGCGGTAAGGTTTCAGTTTGTGGCTGCGGTAGCCCTCCCGGACCAGATGCACGCCGGTCTCTACGGCTTCCTCGGACTTGTGGGCGCTCTCCACGCCCACGTTATCGTCCTCGGTCTTGCGGATCTCCTGATGGAGCTTACCCGCCACCGCGTTGCCCGGCGCGTCCCGCACCGTATGGGACAGTTTGGAGGGCGGCCGGGGCTTATCCTCCAGCACCAGCTTGGTCGTGACCTTGCCGGTCTTGGGGTCCACCTCGGCCCGCTTGACCTGCTTTTTCGGGATTTTTGCCTGCGCCTTATCCGCTTTGGCGGCGGCCTTTTCCGCCTTGCGGATGGGCTTCTCCAGCGCCGGGTCCGCCCGTTCTTCCTCCGTAAAGCGCAGGCGCGGTTCCTTAATCAAACCATTCCCCCAGCATGAGGGAGGCCGCCATGCTGGAAAGCTCCGCATAGGCCGCCAGCCCCAGCGGACCCACAAAGCGGCACTCGGTCAGGCAGGCGTAGAGCTGGGCCACCACGTCGGCCAAAATCTGGACCTCGGTGCCCTCCAGCACGGTCTCACCGGCCTGCCCACGCTGGACCTTGGCGGCGCACAGAATCTCCACCAGCCGCAGCAGGCCAATTTCGCCGGTTTCAGTCAGTTCAGCGGCCTGATCCGCCGCCGTGCGGCACTCGGAAACGGCGTCCGCCATCGCCGTCAGCAGCGCGGTGCGCTGGGTTTCCAGCGCCCGGTCCAGAAACATCATGTGGTCGTTATGCAGAATTTCGGGTTTCATCGTCCATCAGCCTCCTTCATTTCCTGGGGTTTGGTCGTCATAATGCGATACAGTTCGGTATTCTTGGGGAAGTGGTCCACAAAGGGCAGGATGGTGGAGCCGTAGAACAGCAGCCCCTCGCCCTCGCCGGAGTGGGTCACATAGGACAGCTGGTGCGGGGAAATACCCAGCTGCCGGGCCAAAATCTGCCGGTCACCGCCCGCCTGGTTGAGCATATACACGAAGTCAGAGTTCTCAAAGATGTTCTCCACCTCGCGGCTGCTCAAAAGGTCTTTGACATTCTGCGTGATGCCGGTCGGGATGCCGCCCCACTTGCGGAACCGCTTCCAAATCTCCACCGTGTAGGCGGCGGTCTGTTCCTCTTTCAAAAGCAGGTGCATCTCGTCGATGTAGTAGCGGGTAGACTTGCGGGCGGCCCGGTTGATGGTGACGCGGTTCCACACCTGGTCCTGGACCAC
>CDZG01036847.1_pt1 | contig 132094 bp, 114 predicted proteins | sample 557741 | NCBI WGS metagenome assembly CDZG01 (sample SAMEA3182086, study PRJEB8094) | gut metagenome | biome: human; feature: gut; material: Stool; isolation source: human stools | place: Canada | collected 2013-01-21
TTAAGGGTTACGGCATTGGAAATTTCACCGGCGATTATATCGGCATTGATAAATCTGCGAAGTTCCGGACTGTAATAGCGAGCGCGCATATAGATAAGTCCGTTGCTGTCTGTCACAACGCCGTCACGGCCGTTATAAAGGAATATTACAGCTGATGTACCCGTTCTTGAAACAAGATTACCGTAGGTATCATATTCAAAAGTATCGGTTACATTTCCGTTAATATCTGTGATAGCTGCCGTACTGCCTCGGTAATCGAAGTGATATGTTTTAAAGCTTCCGCTTGTTTCCTCACCTATAAGTCCGATACCGTAAACATACTTTGTTATAACACCGTCTGTTGTTTTAACCAATAACTGACTTAATCTACCGTTTGTATTATACGCATAAGTTGTTTCACTTTCACCACACAAATTGCGAACACGAACATCTTCAACATTGTATGTGTAGGTGTTTCCTCCGGCAGAAATCAAACGGTTAGCAGAATCATATACAAATGACATTTGTGCACCGTTTAGTGTTGCGGAAAGCATATTGCCATCCATATCATATGTAACAGCTTGACCGTTATACGAAATTAAACGGTTGTTTTGATCGTAAACAAAGGTATTTGCTCCGTTGCTTACCGTGCAGGATGTAATATTGCCCGCGGCATCATAAGCGTATACTTCCTCGGATGTTGTATTATCCGAAAGATTAGTAAGGATACGCTTTGTTACATGTGACAGACTATCATAAGTATAATCGTATTTTATGTTTTTTGCAAGATGTATTTCTGACAAAATTCTTCCCAAATCATCGTAAGTATATTCATAGCCTACAATAACCGTATTTGAAGAATTCCTTTCAACCGTAGAAATAACACGCTGTGCATTATCATAGATTGTAGTTGTTATGCTTCCGTCCGGCTTTGTTACACCTATAACATTATTGTTTGAATCGTAAGAATAGGTCGTTACACGGTTTGCCCAGTCTGTAACCGACACAAGGTTATTATTAGCGTCATATGCATAGGTAACAACAGTATTATCGGGATAAATAAGCTTTTTAAGATTGCCGACGGCATCGTACTCATAACGAATCACATTACCTAATGTGTCGGTATATTTCTTTACACGGTTAAGTGCGTCATACTCCCTTGTAACGGTTCCGTTTTGATCTGTTGCGGTAAGAACATTTCCGTTTTTATCATAGGTATATGCCGCAGACCCTTCCGCGCTTGTATAACCCGTTATTCTGCCTGCCGCGTCATAAGTATATGTACGGATCTGACCCTTGGCATTAGTAAGCTGTGATTTGAGATTTAACGCGTTATAGCCATAGCTTACAGTTCCGCCCGAAGCCGTTGTTTCCGATATTAAACGCCCAAGCTTATCATAGGTGTACTGTGTGGTTCCGCCGAGCGGGCCTGTAAGGGAAGTTACATTTCCGAGAGCGTCATAAGTTGCGGTGCTGACATTATCTTGCTCATTCATAACCTTAATGTTATTTCCGAGGTTGTCATACCAATACTGCTGTCGGTTACCAAGGGAATCAATTACGAACTCGGTTTTGCCGAGATTATCATAATAATATGTTGTGGTATTTCCAACAGCGTTGGTTACGGTCTCGGTCAGATTAAGTTCGTTATATGTTGTTGCGGAAATGACATTGCCTTTTGCATCTGTTACAGACACAACATTTCCATTGCCGTCATAAGCAGTGTATGTCGTGTTGCCTTTTGCATCTGTTACAGAGATTTGTCTGCCCAAAGCATCATAACTGTATGTCACCGTTTTATTTTTGGCGTTCGTAACGCTTGTAAGAAGGTTACGGCTGTCATAAGTATATGCGGTAACATTGTTAAGAGCGTCTTTAACAGTGAGAAGATTGCCGTTGTTATCATAAGTATAAGTAGTTGTGTTACCTTTTGCGTCGGTTTCGGTAAGCTTATTACCGTATGCGTCATAGGTATAATATACTGTATAACCGAGCGCATTTGCAGATGATAATAAGTCACCGGCATTATTGTAGGTATATGTTGTTATTCCGGAAAGTGCATCGGTAACCTTAATAACGCGGTTCATACTGTCATATAGATAACTTGTTATGTTACCGTTGTTGTCTGTAACAGTCAATACATTTCCGTTAGCATCGTAGGTTTTAGCGGTTTTTGCACCGGTTTTCCCGGTTTCTTTTAAAACATTACCTACTGCATCATATTCATAATAAACAGAATTTTTATCCGTATCTTGAACAGATATAATTCTACCGGCATCGTCATATTCTGTTGTTGTTGCTTTACCGTTTTGGTCTATGACTTTTATTGCACGGTCTTCACTGTCATACACATATTCTATAGTGTTGCCATCGGGTAAAGCAACAATATTCTGTTTCATATTACCTGTGTATGTATACCAGGTTGTATTGCCGTTAGCATCGGTGGACGATGTCTTATTATAATTTGAATCATAGGTATAAGAAACGCTTTTACCTTTGGCATCCGTAGTTTTTAATAAGTTGCCGCTCAAATCATACTCATACGTGGTTTGATTATTTGCTGCATCTGTGGTTGTTAACGGTAAGCCTATATTGTTATATGTGTATGCAGTTGTATTACCGTTAGCATCTGTTTGTGACAAAAGGAAACCATTTGTGTAATTATACTGAATAGCAGGTTTCGCTCCAACCTTTTTAGAAGCCGGCAAACCGTTTGAATCATAGGTATATACTGTGGGCGTTCCTCTTAAATCTATGTACTGCGTTACTTGGTTTCTGCTATTATACGCATAAGTTTCCTCAACTGCAGAAGTTCCGTTTTGAGGATAGGTTATTTTAAGTAAGTTTCCAGCATTATCGTAAGAATAATAAGTAGTTTTGCCATTCTTATCTGTAATTTGAGTGGGCTTGTTAAAACTATTGTAAACAGCGGTTACAGAATTACCCAAAGCATCAGTTTCGGAAATTATATTACAATTACTGTCGTAAGTGTATGTTTTTGTATTTCCGACTTCATCGGTATATCTTGTCAACAGACCGTTTTCATTGAACACACGGGTGCTTACGCATCCTTCTCGATTTGTTATGGTTCTAACGCCGTTTTCACCATAAGAAATTAATGTTGGATTGCTTCCGACACCGTCGGTTTGTTTAATAACTCTGCCTTGACTGTCATAAGTGTTTTCAAAATATCTGACAATATCTCTGTCTGTGCCGCTTGCAATTAATCCTTCGTCATTATAAGAATAGGTCAAATCATTTCCGTTAACATCCTTAATTCCAACAAGGTAATCATTTACATAAGTAAGAATAACCTCACGATCGGCATCATCATAAACCCGCACTATTTTTCCATTTGATTTTTCAAGATAAATATGTTTACCCGTAACGGTATCCGTAACAGTAATTAAAGAATCGGTATAAGCAAGTGTTGTTTCAAAACCGTTTTTATCAACAATTTTAGTCAAGTAACCATTATCATTATAATATTCTGTTCTTTCACCGTTGCAATTAAGAACATAACCGTAATTATTATCATCAGAGATAATTTCAAGTGTATATCCGTTTTTGCCTAATGTGGTACAAGTAAACACTCCGTCTTGGTCAATATCTGCATACCGATAATAGGTAGAAGGTCCTTCATAGACAAGAACCTCAATATCCGAGAATGCGAGTGATTTATCAAATGTGTGATACCAGCCGACGCCCAAAGAACCATTGACTAATTTTGATGAATCATATTTAGCGCTTACCGAAAGATTTTGACCGCCGAATAATGTTAACAAATCAACATTTATGGTATGTGCGCCGGTATAAAGATCTATCGGGTCGGCGGCACTGCTTTCCGGCGTTTTATTAGTCGGTTTTTTTTCTGAAGCCGATGCTGATGGGTTGGTACTCGGTGCAGATGAACTTGATGAACCGCCACCGCTTCTTTGATACGGTGTTATAACAACACATTGCGCACCTAAGCCAAGGTATGCTCTGGTAACATCGTCTTTTCCGTAATATGTATATGCGTGTTCTTGCGGATCGTGGAAAATATAATTATTGTCATCATATCCAACAAGCAACAAACAATGCTCCGGCGCTATCCATTGGATATATCCGTCACCATACGGTATCTTTCTGCCATTATACGGAGCCTTCATATCAGTAGTAGCCCATAATATAACAGGTATATTTTTATCAATGTATTGTGAGCAAAGATACTCTAAAGATTTGTTGTATAATTTGGTAGCGATATAATTTGCATTTACATCGGCTAAATATTTATTGATATCTTTTTCGATTACGGGTGCATAGCAACCCATTCCGCTTGATTTTCCGTATGGATCACCGCCAAAACAAACATTAGGATCAAAGCTATTATAATTTCCTTTGTCCAAATAATTATTTATAAAAGTTTCCGGTGATATGTTTTGACCAATCTTTTTAAGCGCCATAACAGCACTTACGCTCTCGCAAGCATATTTATAATTTTTGATTTGGTTAATATACGGTGCTGTTATTTTTTTGCTTGTTCCCTTTTTTGTGACCTTTGTTGTTAAACCATTTTCTTCAAATACTCTGATTTCAACACCTTGGATTGCCGTTCCGTTAGATAGCCCTGCATATCCGGATGCAGTATCCAAAATTCCCGTAATACCGTATTTAATTTGAACACTGCGCATCCACTCAGGAGCCGCATTACTTACCCAAGCCAACCAATTTCCATTGACTTTTACTCTGTACATAACAACAACGCCGGAATCAATTTTGGCATTATCGCTTTTTCTTAATACCTGAATACTTATTCTTGATATTTTCTTTCCGGATGAACCTGCATAGTCGTTAACCGTACTTGAAACATACGGATAATACGAAGTGTTCGGATTGTTCATGGTACGGTAATTCAAATAATAATCCTTAGATGAATCGGTTTGAATTTTAATGCCGTCCATAGCTGTTTCTGCCTTCGATGTAAAAGAAGTCCAACCTCCATTGAGCAAATAACTCATGGTAGGTGTAATTTCTCTGCCGGGCAAATTTCCAATAGTTGATGATGGGATTGTACCTTCGAAAACACGAATTTCTACACCCTGGATATTAACGCCGGATTTTCCTGCATAACCGCCTGAAGTATCCAAAGTGCCACCCAAATTAAATTTGCTTTGTACGCTGCGCATGTATTCGGGATCGGCGTTGCTTACCCACGGTAGCCATTTTCCATCAACATAAGCTCTGTACATAACAACGATGCCCGAGGTCAGTACGCTACCGGTATTACGCAATGCTCTAATATTTAATCGCTGTATTTTTTTATCAGAAGAACCTGCATAATCAGAACCTGTACTGCTAACCGCAGGATAATAGCCGGTTTTTCCTGCGTTAAGCGTTTTATATGAAAGATAATATTCTTTGCTCGAGGAAGTTTGAATGCGAATTCCGTCAAATCCACCGTTCACAATCACCTGTTTATTAAATGTAGTCCAGTTGCTGCCAACCATATAACTAAGAGTCGGTGTTATTTCCGTACCGTCGAAATTAACTGATGTTGTGCTTTCTGAAGGCGATACATTTGAAAAGATCTTAATTTCAATACCTGTAACATTTTCGGTGCCTTTGCCTGCATAATAACTCGTGGAATCAAGAGAACCGTCTAATTGATAAGTGCTTTTTGCACCACTCATGTATTCCGGATCGGCATTACTTACCCACGCAAGCCAACCGCTGGCATTGGTTTTTACTCGCCACATTAAAACAATTTCATTGACAAGTTTTGTTCCCGAACTATTATATGCCTGTAATTGCAATTTTTGTATAGCCTTGCCGTTAGAACCGGCATAATCATTAATATTGCTTTTAACATAACTGTAGAATCCGGAAACACCGGCATTTTGTGTTCTGTACTGTATGTAATATGCACTTGTGCCGCTGTTCTGAATTCGTAAGCCATCAATATTTGCAGTGCCGTCAATTCGCCCGTTGAAATTTTTCCATGTGCCGCCACTTAAATATTGATAAGTAAATAGTGGTGTGATCTCTTCAGCACTTGCCACAATTCCTAATGTTGAAAACACCGGCAGCAATATTGCAAGGGATACTGCTAAAGCCAAAACTTTCCTGAATTTTTGTTTTACTTTCATTTTTTTGCTCCTCTTATTATTTTTTTAGAACTATATATGAGGCTAAAAATTCACCACCTTTACATACCTCATATATCCTCCTATAAATACAACAAATTTCGATCGAATGTAGGTGACAATTTTTTCTTTTTTCTTTTTTTAATTATTTTGTCCCCTGTTTTGCATTTTCCGTTGTTGTATTAATGATGGAGTTTTTTATTCATCAAATATAGATGAAAGGAGATGAAAAAATGAATCAAAGCATTAAAAAAATACTGGTGTCGTTTTTTGCGTTTTGCCTATTAACAACACCGGTGTTTTCAGTTTCTGCAGCTGCGGTTACAGCCAAATACAGTATCGCACCATTATACAATAATACGGCTACTGTTCTTACATCTATGACAATAAACAATAGTGGGAAAATGTCTATAAATTATAATGTTGCAGGCTTTTCGTCCCTAACCACCAAAATTTCAATTACAACTTATATAGAAAAGAAAACTTTAGGTTTATTTTGGATGCGGGTAGATAATGGACAAGCCAACGAACAATGGGTAGATACGATATATAATTACAAATACAACGGATCTCGAACATATCAATTGTCATCATCGGGAACATACCGCGTAACAGTTGTATACAAAGTATATGGCTCCGGCGGCTCAGCAGATAAAATAGAATATCAAAAAACGGATTCCTATTAAAAGGAAACACACGAAGCTCTTATGAGCTTCGTGTGCATTTTTATCTATTCTATGGATTCTATCATCTCAATTAAAGTATCTGTTTCAATATTGCCATAAGATATTATTTGGAAACAGTATCCTTGGTCAGTCCAAAACATATAAGTGTCGCTTTCAAAATAATAAATATGAATTTCTTTATCTTCGACTTGCTTTATGGTTTGACTGACTTTTTGATTGTCAATATTCAGTTCCGCATTTTGTGTCGCAGATTGGGTGAATACAATTATGTTTCCTTCCGAACTTTCAAAAGTGACAGTTCGTCCCGCATCACTTTCCATAACCTGCGTTTGCTTAAATCCTACCGGCAATTTTGTAATAGAATATACCTTTTCTATTTTTTCAGCAGTTTCACCCTCAAAAAAGTATTTTGTAAAACTTTCATAAACCTCAATTATAAAATTAATCACAGGCTCTCTAATTGCCTTTACACTCATAGAAGCTGTAAACAATGTTATGATTGCAACAAACAGAATTGCTACTCGTTTACCAACAGTATTTATAAGAATGTAATATGATTTTCTTTGTGATTTAATGAGTTTTTCCATTTTCTTATTAAATTTTTCCGAAAATGTGATATCAATGTCGTTTTCATCCAAAGGGATTTTAGCAAATTCGGAAGAAACTACTTCTCTGAAAGCTCTTTTAAAATCATCTTTGCTCATTCCCATTATTTCCATCTCCTTTTATGTCGAGCAAATTTAGAAGCATTTTCTTACCACGCACCAATTGCTTTTTTGTAGTGCTTGTTGTTTGATCCAATAATTTGGCGGTTTTTGATATTGTCATACCGGTTATAAAATGAAAATACAAAACATCACGATACTTCTCGTTCATAGCATAAATCGCTTTTACAATATTATCATATTCTATTTTTGCACATATCATTTCTATAAATTCATCATCTGACATTTCCGAAATAGTATTATAGCTATATTCAGAAGAATCATTTAAAGATACCGATTCTCTCTTGTTGAGCTTTATGATGTTAAGTGAAGAATTTTTTGTTGCCTTAAGGAGATAGTTTCTTAAATCCGTGCTATTTTCAATAGACCGTACAGTATCCCAATTTTTTTGAGCTATGCGTAAAAACACATTATGAACCGCATCTTCGGCATCATCTTTGTTCTTTAATATCGAAATCGAAAAAGACAACATCTGCTTTCGATAAGAATAAAACATTTCCTCAAATAATCTTTTATCGTTTTCATCATCAAGATAAGTTAAAAATAGAGCCAGCATAATTGAACCTCTTTTGCCTCCGTATATACAACAATTATATAACATAAATAGGGGACTTTGTATCTTATTTTTTTAATTATATGACATACTTATAATCTGATGACGATTTTTTTACAATATGAAGTCATCGAGTATGAATATATTATATTTCAAAATCAAGTCCTGCCAATTGCACATTATTATTTGGAATTGCCTTTAATGACATCTTTGGTCACCTTGATTATTTTACTAATGTCTAAAAGTTCAGAGGCCGAACAGTCAGCAAGCAATTCATTTATTATATTGACAATTATATGCTCGTTTTTAGTTAGGCTCTCGTAGACTATTTCATCTAAAGAAACTCCAAGTGCATTTGCAATACTTACTAATGTTGGCAGGCTTACTTTTGTAGCACCGCGCTCTATATGTGAAATATTAGACGGTTCTACACCTGATTTTTCACCTAATTTAACTTGTGTTAAACCTTTTTTAATACGAAATTCCTTAATATTACGACCTATCGATTTATAATCAATATCCATTATATCACCACTTAAAACTTTATATAAAGTTATTGTATATCCTTTTTGGATATTACAAAATAACGCATATAACCATAATGGATATGCAATAATATTTTTTTGAAATTTTAATAAATCCGGATCAATACCGGAACTATGTTTCATACATAGTTTAACCGTGGTATAAAACTCGACATTTTTTAATAAGTGAAAACAAGCGATATCAAATAAGGACATAACAAACAGTTTTAGGCTGATTTGTTATGTCCTTATTTTTGCATAACCTTTTTGCCTAAAGCAGAAAGGATTTTTATGCGCAAAAAGTGGCAACCATACATAGCTGAATATCCGTAATCTTCGAATTTTGACTTTATACAAAAATTCAAAATTCAGGAGATTACAGAAATGAAAATTTATTATGCAAAAAACAGCAACGGAAATTATTTGTCGGCAGACGGCAAAACAAGGTATGCGAAACTTTACGGTAAAGCGGCATATGCCTATCTCAGAAGTGATGAAGGTAAATTAAAGAGATTTGTAAAAATCAGCGATTCCGACAATTCTGATGATATATACCTTGAAATTGATACCGGCAGCATTCCATCTTTTCGTGTGGACGAGCGCAGAGAACAATATGTGAGAGATACAAAGAGAGAGTCGGGCATTTGCGTGATTTCCATTTACGCTTGCGAAGGTCATGGCGATGACGATGACAAAGCATCCGGCGAGGAGCTTATTGCCGATGAAAGCTTTAATTTAGAAACAGAGGTGTTAAAGCAGATAGATATGACCACCTTGCGCAAGCGTATCTTTTTTGCACCCAAGCAGAGTTTGAAAACTTGATTCCATGTAGGCCGAAAATATACTTGAAAAAATATAAAAATCCTTTAGAAACCTTTATTTATGCGGTTTTATAACCCGTATCTTAATTGCACCCACAAGCCAATGAAAAACCGCTTAACTAAGCCATTTATGCTGAGTTATGCGGTTTTCTTTATGCTCTGAAACAGGCGAATAATTCAACTCTATTTCAAAAAAACAGCTCTATAGTCCTGAAAGGCCATCAGCACACCGTACATCGGCACATAGATAGCGCCCATTCCCTCTATGTGTTTGGAAGGCGGTACTTTGCCGTTTATGAGCAGCTGCGGGATAAAAACAAGCGTTTTGCGGACAAACCGGCGGAGAGTATCCGTCGGGCCATGGAGATGTTGTAGCGCCCGGTTGCCGTGCTTATCCGGATATCAGTTCCTCCTTGTACCGCAGGTCTGCAAGGAAGTATCGGGGAGGACGGATGCGGAAGTCCGTAAGCACACGGAAGTTCGGGCGCCCAGCCTGCGGCATACCTTCGCCACGAACTTCGTCAACGGGCAAAAGCAGCCGGGCGGGACGATACGAAAAGCTATTCCTTCAACCGCTCACATTACCGCAATAATGCGAGCTGTTCAATTTTCATCGAAGGCGACGGAAACTCAGAAATATCTGTACTTTTCTTGCCTTCAAAGCCGGCATTGTAGCATTTTCATCAGCAACCCGTCAAGGTCAAGCCGACTTTGTCGATGGCTGCTTCCTCAGGCTCTGAAAATCTTGAAATATCTATATATACCATACTCTTTTGTCAAAGTGAGCTTAGGGTTTTTCTTATTTTTTATCCTAAAAATCCGAACTTCACTTTGGCAATTTAGGAGATAATTTTAGGGCACAAACCCTATAGAATGTTCGATTAAAAGAACTTGGACCGGGGGAGCATATCTTTCCTGAAATTAAGTCCCGTTTTTTATATAAGAAGTTCTTGCTGCCTCATCACCCGAACTCGAGCTAAAGTTATTTATAGGCCGTAATTTCTTTATTACACACAAAGATTTTACGGTCCTTTTTTGGAAGCAAAAAAACATAAATCACCCTTTTGTCGGGGAAAATAAACCGACGGAAGGGTGATTTTTTGAAGAATTACAATGAATGGATTGCCGAAATTGACAGCGAGCTGAAGCCGGATAAAAGCTTTGATATTATAAAGCGACCGCTTAAAATCGGGGAACGGCGGGCGGTGCTTTACTTTATAGACGGGTTTATAAAGGATGAGGTGTATGAAAAGATCCTCGAATTTTTATACAAGCAAACAGCCGAGGACATAGCGGAAATTAACGATATGAGCCGCTTTGCGGAAAATAAGCTGCCGTATGTTGAAACCGACGCGGTATATACCGCGTCGGAGGTCGTAACCGCGGTGCTTTCGGGGCCTTCGGTGCTTATAATCGAGGGGATACACGGCGCGCTGACGGTAGATGCTAGAACATACCCCATGCGCGGAGTGGAAGAGCCGCAGAAGGACAGGTCTCTTCGCGGTCCGCGCGACGGCTTTGTTGAAACGCTTGTTATGAACACGGCAATGCTGCGCCGCCGAATACGCGACAGCCGCCTGCGCATGGAATATATGCAGATAGGCAATGAGACCAAGCTTGATATCTCCATAGCCTATATTGACGGCAAGGCAGACAAGCGGGTGCTTGAAATTTTGCGGCAGAGGCTTCGGGCAATACAGGCGGGCGGAATTTCCATGACGCAGGAGGCGCTGGCGGAATGTCTGCAGAAAAATGCCTTTTTCAACCCGTTTCCGAAGTTTAAATTCACCGAGCGCCCAGATTACGCCTCTGCCTGTGTGCTGGACGGCAGGATTGCGCTGATATCCGATAATTCCCCTGCGGTAATGATAATCCCGATATCCTTTTCAGACTTTTTCCGCGAGACAGACGACTACTATTTTCTGCCGGTGGTGGCAAGCTATATAAGAATTATCCGTATGCTCGTAGCCCTGCTGAATGTAATTATAACGCCGCTTTATTTGCTGCTTGTGAGTAATTCCGCCGCTGTTCCCGATTGGCTCGGCGTTCTCATTCCCGAAAAGGCGGGAGAGGTGCCTGTATTTGTACAGCTGCTTATTTTGGAATTCGCGGTGGACGGGTTAAGACTTGCCTCCCTTAATACGCCGGACGCGCTTTCAAACTCATTGGGCGTGGTGGGCGGACTTTTGCTTTCGGAATTTGCGGTAAAGGCGGGCTGGTTTTCGGGTGAGGCGATACTCATTACGGCATTTACCGCCATAGCGGGCTTTTCGCTGCCGAGCTTTGAAATGGGCTATGCCATGAAGCTGGAACGCCTGCTGCTGCTTATTTTAAGCGGAATTTTCGGGCTGTGGGGCTTTATCGGCGGACTTGTGTTTATTATAATATGCATGCTGTCCGTCAAGACCCTTTCGGGCAGGAACTACCTTTACCCCATTATCCCATTTAATTTGAAGGGCTTCGCGGAGTTTTTTTTGAGATTCCCCATGAAGTGAGGGAAGCCTACAGTAAAAAATCGCCTCCCCGATGGGGAGACGATTTTTTCGCCCAAGCCAATCATATAAAAGCTGTGTCTTTTAATATTTCGCTCGCTTCTCCGCTATTCCCCGAACACCGTCATTCGCGGGAGCGGGAAAATTCAGCTTGTCGGAATCGAAAGCGTATTCAGTTCCGTACATTTTAAGTCCGTCTACTATGCAGTACGGTTTATAGATTACGCTTTGAATTCCGTCAACCGACAGCGCATCGCCCACGTTAAACGCATATGTGTAATTCTCAAACGGTGCGTCGGGCGTCAGCTCAATCTCGGAGGCTATCTTTTTAAATTTGATAAGGTCGCGTATATCGACCGTCAGATCTCCGTTTATATCGGCGTTTATCGCAACCTTGCCCTCAAGCAAAAGCTTTTTGAGCGCCGCCATATCCGCCGCGGTATCAACGCTTCCGTCGTTATCCACATCGCAGTAATAAACCTTGTCGCGGAAAGCCAGCCACGGCTTTTTGCCAAGCGCGTTTGTATTGACATAGTCGGTGTAACAGTTGAATTTTTCGGTTCCGTTTGCGGTCAGTATCTCCAAATCACAGCCGACCCCCCACACATAATTGACGGTGCTTGTTTCAAGAGCGATTACGGTTCCCGTCGGGTCGCTGCCGGTATATCTGATATCATTATATCCGAAAGGCTTTGAAAGCATTCTCCCGCAAATGTCGCAGCGGTTATCGTTATTTTCGTCTGCGCATATACTGAGTATCTTATAGCAGATATTGCAGGCATGTTCGTAAGGTTCATGCTCTTCACTGTCCTTTTTTTCTCCGCAAACAGAGCATTCGCGCCAGTGGCAGGACGTGTCCGTCAACCAATCATCCTTATAGGTGTGCGCCGATGTTTCGCCGTATTCAAAGGTTTCGCTGCCCGCAACCCCGCAGGAGCATGAAAGGTAGTAAACTGCCTTTTGCGTGCAGGTGGCGGCGGATTTTAAATACTTCTCGTCGGTGTTCTGGGTGAACATATGACTATGACCCGACGCGGGCGTGATTTCGTGATTGCAGACCGTGCAGAGCTGCGGGGCGGTATCGGTAGCAACGGTGTTAGACGTGTGCGCGTCTTCGTCCGTTTTGTTACCGCAGACTAAGCACTCATGCCAGTGCTTTTCCGAATTCTTTGACCATCCGCCGTAGTTATGCTCCGCTTTTCCGCCGTAGCTTTCACCGCATATATTGCACACCGCCTCTTCGGTGCAGGTGGCTTTTCCGCCGGTATGCCGGCATTCGTATTCGCACACCGTGCAGATTCCGTTTTCCCAGGTGTGTTTTCCGGCAGGAATTATTAAAGCCCCGCACATACATGTTTTTTTATGAATTTCATCTGTAAACTCATATTCGGCATTTATGTGGTTATCGGGATTAATCTCACCGTATGGGGTGCTGCATTTTTCGCAGCGTGCGGGCTCACGGCAGGTTGCCTCTCCGCCGGAATGCTTGCAGCCGTGCAGACACACCCTGCAAACGCCGTTTTCATCGTAATCGTGCAGCTCGGCAACTGTTTTCCCGCAGCAATCCCAGTGCTGCTCGTGGCAGAGCGGTGTCTTCTTGTAATCCGATGGAGACGAGGTATGATTATCCGGATCTTTCTCGCCGCAATATTGATTGCAAACCGAACAGTAAGCGGGTTCACGACAGTTTGCTTTCCACCTGGAAGTATCGTGTCCTTTTGCGGGAATCACCGTGCCGTAGTCTACAACTCCGCGGCAGTTCCAGCAAACGGTATCGCCCGTGTAGCCCTCTTCGGTACAGGTCGGCTCCTTTTCGCCGCTTGTATATGTGCCGGAGGGGTAAAAATCGTGGTTATGCGGGTCTATCTGACCGTATTCAATACCGCAGGTATGACACCGTGCCCTTTCATGGCAGTTTGCGGGAGATGAAATTGAATGCTCGCATATACAGCCGCACACCGTGCAGATGCCCTCATCCCACTTATGGTATTCATACGGGTATTTCGGCTTGCCGCAGCAGCTCCATTTACTGTAGTGACCCGCGTTGTCCTGCCAGTCCTCCACATTCCAAATGTCTGTTGCGCCGTCGGGGTGTGTATCCGGGTCAAGATTGCCGTATTCATTGCCGCAAACCTCGCAGATTGCTAAGTCTATACAGGTTGCCTTGCCGCCCGTGTGCGGGAGCGTTTCGCCCTGTGTAATGCCGCACCTTGAGCAGGTCTCGGGCGCGGTGCAGGTGGCCGCCAGCCAATCGTGACCGTTTTGCCGGCATTTGGTGCGTACCGTCAGATAAAAGTCTGCATAGGTTTTGGAAGATTCTTCTCCATAGGTGAGCTCACAGAGGAATATCCAGCCGTTCATATCCACCGCAGCCTTATCAACGCGCAGGCTGCACTTGGTATAGTAGGTAATTCCGTTTGCGGTTTGGGAAATATTTTCTTCCGTATAATTGCCGCGCAGCTCCTCTATTTCGGAAATATTATATACGGTGCCATCAGATTTTTTAACCTGCCAGCAAACGCTTGAGGCAACTATCGGGTTGCCCGGCAGTATATCGCTCTCAAACAGCAGAGTGTCATCCTCTACCACGGTAAACCGTTGACCTTTCCACCCTTTGAGGTACGGATTATAAAGCAGAGTAAATGTTGCCTCATCCGAGATGACCTTGCTGAAATCATTGCTTACAACGCAGCGGTAGGCGTAGTGTGCGGCTGAAACGTAAACGTCACTCGAAGAGGCTGAAAAAACATATTTTTCCCCGTTCGCGCCCGCTATATCCTCAAAGGGTACATTCTCGCCGGCATATGACCGCCTGGAGACCTGCCACTGATATTTTTCGGCATACTTCGCCTTTACCGAAAGGGTTGCGCTTGCGGGATATTTAACCGTTTGCGACTGCGGCTGTTCGGTTATTCTAACCAACCTGTCGGTTATGTTTAAAGTGATTTCGGCTGCAAGCTCACCTGTTACATTAGTTCCGTCGGTCTGGGTTGCCACGCATCTGTAAACCCAGCCGTCCATATCCTCTTTTATTGTAAAAGAATATCTAACCTTGCCGTTTGATTCTTCATGAAGATTAAAATTGCCGTCGCCCTTATTTATATACCACCTTATAAGTTTAAATTCGGCGCTCTGCCCGCCCGGCGGGAGTATTTCCTCGGTGAGGGCAAGGGTCGTCATTTTGCCTTCGGAGAAAGAGTTTTCACATATTAATTTCGGATTGAATATATGCAGCACCGCGGTATATACGCCTACCTGCTGATTTGTGTCGGCTGTGCGAAGCTCGCAGCGGAACGAGCGGTTCTTCCAACTTTCATTCGGAACGGTATAAATAAGCCGGCACTCGCTGTCGCAATTCGGATTATTTATTGTCGTCCAGTTCATATCGTCGTCGCTGTAGGACCATATCAGCTTATAGTCTTTCATCTGCTCCGCGGTGGGCGCATTTGTAAACGGCTGTATGTTCACCGTCATTCCCGGGGTTGCCGTATAAAGGCTGCGCGAGTACGCCTCGATACTCTGCGATGAAGTGAGCCACAGGGGATTTCCCGGCTGCCCTTTAAGCGTAATCCGTGAAGAGCTGCCGCTCGGGGTGGCGCTCAGAGATTCAAGCTCCTCGGGCGATTGCATCCAAAGATAAACCGTTTTCCCGTCAATCGGGTATATTCCGGGTCTGAAATATAGCCTATCGTTCTTTACGGAAATTTGCGTTACCGCGCTGAACGTCTCGCCGTCGTTGCCGAGGGTATATGCCTGGCGCCACACCTTAGTGCCCTTCGCGTCGGTCGCCTGACCGTCATAGTCCACGTTTATACTGCCGCCCTCAACAATCACCTTTAAGGATTTCTGCGCCTTGCCCGCAATTGTGCCCGCCATGAAATCCACCGTGCCCGAGCCTCTTATGTCCAGCCCGTTCACAATGCCGAGGCCGTAAATTCTGAGGGTCGCGCCGCTTTTAACCTCTATCGGTTTAGTAAAGTTATAGGTTTTGCCTTCGGAGAACTCCAGCAATAATTCGCCCGATTCTACCGTAATTGCGGGAATCTCGCCGCTTTCTGTATAAGGGTCCAGCTTATGGTCGCCCGAAACGGAGTGAATGCCGAAATCGGTGTTTTTTATAATAAGATCATTAAGGTTGAGCGTACCCGAATAAGAATTTATAGCCAACGTCGGATGATTGTAATACGACCAATATGTGCCGCTGCCGACCTTGCGCAGATATATTCCGTCGCGCCCGTAGGCGGCATATTCCAAGTATTTCTCGTAGCCGTCTTTGCTTACAGCGGTGGTAATACCCGCTACGCCGTCCGCTAAGTTGGGGTCTTTCGGTATCACTCTCTGTATACCGTCGGGGTTTGCCTTTTCCACACCGGCGCGCAATACTCCGCTGCCCTTGAAATTGATCGTTCCGTTGCCCGGATAGATATAGCAGATACCGGCGGAGCGGAGATAGCTTTTCTGATCAGAGCCCTGTTTTACATACGCTTCGACAACGCCGCCGCCCGATATATTCAGAGTTTCTGCATTAATACCTACGTTTGCGGGAACTGAAACAGTCGGTTTTTTGCCCTGCGCGTAGCTTATAGCGGTCAGCTTACCGCCGTAAACATTTATAGTTCCGTCGCAGTAAATACCGCTGATGCCGTAGTCGTCCGTATCGCTGTCTCGCTCTATTACGGAATAAACCTCGGAGGTATCATATATATCTATACTTTTAGAGGCGTGAATCGGGGTATTATACATAAGTTTCATCGCCCCGCCGTAGCCGCAGGTTGCGTTGATTTTGGTTCCGCCCTTGACGATGAGACGCTGCACATCAATACAATTGGTATATGCGCCCATCATAATTGTGCCTGTGCAGCCGTCCACAGTGAGTTTGGAGGCGGAAATCCCCCTTAGGTTTGTGTAAACCTTCAGCCTTGCCGAGCCTGTTACAGTCACATTGCCGTTAGGATTGTAAATTCCGTAAAACGTATTATATGAGTCCGTGTTGCCTATCCGTTCAGCCGCATGACCGCTGATGTACGGGTCCCCTATGGTGCTTTCCTTGCCCTCCAGCTTAATATTCAGGTTCATACTGTTTTCTACACGAATAAAAGCATAGTAATATACATGGGTTTTCTTATCATATTTCATGAAAGTCGCTTTATCCGTCACATCGCTTATAAAGCCGTTGAGCGTCAGCGTATTTGTGTCCGGCTCAAATTTCCAGCCCTCTCCCGAGAGCCTATCGCTTGTAACCCGCTTGCCGCCGACATCAAGACCGTAGTCAACGGCGGCGGCGCTTGTTTGAAGCACTAAAGCTGCTGCAGCAGTAAGCGCGACAATGAAGACCGAAATTAAGTTTAAAAACAGCCGTTTTCTCATTTTAATTTACCTCCGTGAAATCAGTATTTTTATATTTATCGGCAAACAAGCCGACCGTCTGCTTTAATATCTCGGTTTGACTTTTTAAATAATATTCATCCTCAAACATGGCGTAGTGCACGCACGCGCGGACGAGAATGAAGATAAGCGGAGTGAGCACATCGCACGGAATACCGAGCTTAGGCTCAAGCAGCTTTGCGTATTCGGTGTATCTTTTGTCTACGCCCTTAAAAAACTTCTTCCCATATTCAATATATTTCGGGTGGGTATATACCTGATACATTAATCTGTATTTTTTTCCGTGCTTTTTCGCCGTCCAGTAAGGAATCTCCTCAATAAACCGCATAACGTCTTTCGCATCGGCAGGCGCTTTCGCCATGAAATCGTCCTCGACCTTCGCCATGCAATGTGCGGTTGATTCGATTATCAGCTCGTCAAGATTTTTAAAGTAAGCGTAAAGATTTCCCGTTGTGCACCCGCAGGCAGCCGCCAGCGCCTTTATCCCCGTGCCGGTGAATCCGTTTTCCGCATAGCACTCAAAGCATCTTTCCATAATCTCCGTTTTTCTTTCATTGTGCTGCCGTTCTGTTTTCATATGTATTTATCAACCGCCGTTTTTAATTAATGCCTGCTGAACAATTCAAAAGAACCTTAACCCGAGCATGTTGGTATAAACTTTTGAATTGTTCAGGTGCAAGGTTTTTACGCAATTTTGCGAAAAAACCTTGCACTTTAAAAAGAATCACATTTTGATTCTTTTTAAAATCAGGCGACAATCAATGGATACTGACGGTCAAAACAAAGGTTTTGACCCATAAAATCGAGATTTTAACTCGATTTTATATAATTGCATTTGCTAATGCAATTATTCAGTAGACATTAATTAATCGTTCAATTAAGTATAGCATATAAAAATAAAAAAGGCAACAGAAACCTTCCGTTTTGAAACAAAAAATTTCCGTTGCCCATAAAGCCGCAGCGAGCAGGTTTTTAACGCTTTGCCTGCCACGGCTTTATATCCTTCAGCTCTTCAAAAAGCGCTTTGTATGATTCAAGGCGGCTTTTTTGTATTTCGCCGTTTTCAGCCGCCGCAATAACCCCGCACCCCTTTTCGCAGGTGTGCGTGCAGGAAGTAAAGCGGCAGCCGCCGCTGTATTCATATAAATCGGGGAAACAGGAAATGAGCCTTTCCTTAAATTCATAGTCGCCGCCCGTTTCAAGCGAGGAAAAGCCCGGTGTATCGGCAATATAACCGCCGTCCGTCAGGCGCAGCAGTTCTGTGTGGCGGGTGGTGTGGCGGCCCCTGCCGAGTTTTTCGCTGACTTCCCCTGTTTTAAGCGCGGTATTTCCGAAAATACGGTTTAAAATGCTCGATTTTCCAACGCCGGAATTACCCGTTAAAACGCTTATGCCGCCCGAAAATTCGCTTTTAAGTGTATCTATTCCCTCGCCCGTTTCGGCTGATACGGTAAATAACTTAAAGCCCGCAGCGCGGTAAATGCTCTCCCAGCGGCTGAAATTTCCCGCGTCGCACTTGTTAAATACAATAATCGGCTCTATTCCGTGGTACACGGCAATCGCCGTAAGGCGGTCTATTATGTATTCGTTGGGAGCGGGGTTTTCAAATGATGAAACTATAAAAAGCCTGTCGATATTTGCAACAGGCGGGCGGGAAAGGAAATTTTTGCGCGGCAAAACAGCGGTGACAACGCCGCTGCCGCCCGACAATTCAAATTCCGCCCTATCTCCGACCAAAGGGGAAATTCCGCTTTTGCGGAAATTTCCCCTTGCCCTGCATTCATATACCGCACTGCCGTCATCAATATAATAAAACCCCGACAGCGCTTTAATAATTATACCTGTCAATTGAAATCCTCGTTATCAGACGAAGAAGTATCGGCATCCAGCTTTTTATAATCGTCGTAACTGCCCACTCGCTTGGCTGTACCCTCTTTGAAGTCCACGGTTAGCACCTGATAATCAAGCGCATTGCTTGAAGCAGACCTGATCTTCACTGTATATGTGCCGCTGTCACGCTTTGAGGTCACATTTTCAAAAGTGTACTTGCTGAGCTGTGTGGCGTCAAGCATTTTGCTTTCGGCAACCGCAACGCCGTCAGCCCAAAGCGATACATAATACTGTTCCAGCTTTAAATCACTCGGCAGATTAACGGTTATATTAGCTGAAAAGCCTTTGTTGACATATATCTTGACGGTTGAACCCTCGGCAATGCTGCTGCCGCTTGCAGGCTCTTGCTTAATAACATAGCCCACCGGCGCGTACTCATAGTTACTGCCCTTTGAGTAATAAACTTCTTCAACCTCTGCAATAAGCTTTTTATCCTTCAAAAGCTTTTCGGCATCCGCCTGCTTCATGGTGGTGACCGACGGAGCGTTAACGTTCTGTATAGTCTTGCCCGAGCTTACGTAAATGGTAATCTTGGCGTTTTCTTCAACAACCTCGGTGCGCTGGGGCGAGGTCTTTATAATAAGCCCCTTTTCAACGTCCTCGCTGGGCATTTCGGTAACAACGGTGGTAAAGCCCGCCGCCTTAAGCTCTGAAACGCCGGCGGATTCGGTCTTGCCGTAAACATCGGGTACCTTTGTGGTAGACTGCCCCTTACTGATAAACAGGGTTATGGTAGCGCCTTTTTTAAGCTTTTGACCCTCTGCCTTTGACTGCTCATAGATATATCCGTAAGCGTAATCGGCGTTGGACTCCCACTTTTCCTCAAACTTAAAGTTTGCCTTGTATTCATCGTTTGAGGTTACATCCTCAAGCTTTTGACCTACGAACTTCGGGCAGGTAAGCTCAGAACCCGTACTTGACAGAAGTTTAGGCACAAATATTGCCGCAAGTATAACTATTGCAATAACCAGCGTTACGGCAATGCCCGCCAGTATCGGAATCATATTATTCTTTTCCTTGGGTTCTTCCTCTTCGCGCTCGGGTACCTGAACACTGTCGTAATCAAACGCGGCGGGAGCGAATTTTGTGGGAGAATCGTCCACAAAATAGGAATAATCAAATGTGAGCGACGGGTCCTTTCTGAAAGCGCCCAAATCGCACAGCATTTCGGAAGCCGACTGATAGCGGCGCTCGGGGTTTTTCTGCATTGCGTGCATGGTTATCTGCTCAAGCCCCAACGGAATTGAGCCGTTTATCTCGGTGGGCAGCTGCGGGTCGCGCTGCAGCTGCATTATAGCAACCGAAACCGCGCTTTCCGCCTGGAAGGGCAATTGACCCGTAAGCATTTCGTAAAGAATAACACCTACCGAATAAATATCGGTCTTTTCGTCGGTGCGCTCTCCCCTTGCCTGCTCGGGGCTGATGTAATGCACCGAGCCTATAGCCTTATCGGTTATGGTGCGCTGTTCGCTCCTTGCAAAGCGGGCAATGCCGAAATCGGTCACCTTAATAGTGCCGTCTGGCAGCACCATTATGTTCTGCGGCTTTACGTCTCTGTGCACAATGCCCTTATCGTGCGCGTGCTGCAAGCCCTTTAAAATCTGAATGGTGAAGTGCACCGCGTCTTTCCAGCGCAGGCTGCCCTCACGCTCGATGTACTCTTTAAGGGTAATGCCCTCAATGTACTCCATTACGATATACTGTATAAGGTCGCCGAAGCTAACGTCAAACACCTTTACAATATTCGGGTGGGAAAGCATTGCAATTGCCTTTGATTCGTTTTTAAAGCGGCGGACAAATTCCTCGTTTGAAATAAATTCTTCTTTCAGAATTTTAACCGCTACTATGCGGTTTTCCTGATTATCGTATGCCTTGTATACTACCGCCATACCGCCTACGCCGATTATTTCCTTAATTTCATACCTGCCGTCAAGGCGTTTTCCTACAAATTTATCCATATGTTTTTATCCTTTCTGACGTTACTTTGTAACCGTGACAACCGTTATATTATCGCCGCCGCCGTTCTCGTTGGCTGTTTCAACCAATTTCTCGGCAACTGCGGATATATCGTTATTTTGAAAGACCGTTAAAATATCCTTATCGTCAAGGAAATTTGTAAGTCCGTCCGAGCAAAGCAGCAGCGTATCGCCGTTTGATAAGGTAATGCAGTCACTGTCAACTGCCACATCCTCTTCGGCGCCCAGCGCCCTTGTAATAACGTTTTTGCGCGGGTGAACCTTTGCGTCCTCCGGCGTTATTTTTCCGCTTTCTATAAGCGACTGCACTACCGAATGGTCGCGGGTAAGCTGCTTTATCTCACCGTTTACAAGGTAGATTCGGCTATCCCCCACATGGGCTATAACCGCCGTACCGTCCTTTACAAACACTGCGACGGCGGTTGTTCCCATACCGGCGAGTTCCGCGTTGTTTACCGCCTTATCATAAAGCGATATATTTGCGCTCACAATAGCGTTTTTAAGCGTTTTTTCGGTGTCGGTCATATCCATTCCGTCTCGGTAGGAGCGGATAACATACTCCGAAATATGCCGCACGGCAAGCTCACTTGCAACATTTCCGGCATTAGCTCCCCCCATGCCGTCGCAAACCACCGCGAAAACCGAGTCGTCGGTTATTTTACCGGCAAAGTAAGCGTCCTGATTATCGGTACGCACCCGTCCTCTGTCGGTTTTACTGAATATCTGCAATGCTTTCACCCTCCTTTACCCGTTTTCGCAGCTGCCCGCACGAGGCGTCTATATCAGCCCCGAGCGTTCTGCGCACCGTGGCGTTAACGCCGTTTGCGGCAAGCCTTTCTTTAAAACGGAGTATTTTATTTCTGTCCGGCTTTTTAAAGGAATTTTCCTTTACCGGATTTGCAGGTATAAGATTAACATGGCACATAATGCCCCGGAGCTTTTTCGCCAACATATCCGCGCAGGCGTCGGAATTATTTACGCCGTCTATCAGCGCGTATTCAAAGGAAATTCGCCTTGTGGTGACCGCTTGGTACTCTTTGCAGGCGGCAAGCAGCTCGTCTATGCTCCACCGCTTGTTAACGGGCATTACGGAAGAACGTATATCGTCGCTCGGGGCGTGCAGCGAAATTGACAGCGTTATGGGAAGATTGTATTCCTTGAGCTTTTTTATGCCCGACACCACACCCGAGGTGGAAAGGGATATGTGGCGAAGCCCTATATTAAGCCCGTTTTCATCCGATACAAGCTTTAAAAACCGCACCGAATTATCAAAATTGTCAAGCGGCTCGCCCATGCCCATCATAACTATATTGGAAACGCGTATATTATTATCACGCTGAACCGCCGTTATCTGCGCCAGCATTTCGGAAGCCGTGAGACTTCTTGTAAGTCCGTTTATGCCCGAGGCGCAAAATTTGCAGCCCATTCGGCATCCGACCTGCGTTGAAATGCAAACGGTGTACCCATGCTCGTATTTCATCAGCACGGTTTCAATAAGCTCGCCGTCAAAAAGTCGGAAAACATATTTCACCGTTTCATCAAGGCGTGAGGCATATCTGCGCTCGGTTTCGGCGCCTGCAATATATGCGTCGGCTTTAAGCCGTTCGCGCAGCGCTTTTGAAATGTCGGTCATTTCGTCAAAATCGGTAACGCCCGACTGCAGCCAGTGAAATATCTGCTTTGCGCGAAAGCGCGGCTCGCCCATTTCGGATAAATAATTTTCAAGCTCGGGCAGATACATTGACCTTATATCGATTTTACTCAAGCGGAGCGTTTCCCTCCTTTATCAGTAACGCGCAGTAGAACCCGTCTGTTTTATCAATATGCGGCATATATGTGTGTTCATACGCTTTACGGAACATATTATAACGCATAATAAACGAATTTACAAGATTTTCATTTTCATTTTGCCTTAACGTGCAGGTAGAATATAAAATTCTGCCGCCCTTTTTCACATACCGCGCCGCATTTTCAAGTATTTTAAGCTGCGTTTGTGTAAGCGTTTCGTCAAGGCAAATGTCTTTATATTTAATTTCGGGCTTGCGGCGTAATACCCCCAGCCCCGAGCAGGGAACATCACACAGCACCAAATCAAATTCGCCAAGTGCTTCATCATAAATTTCGGCGTTTGCCGTTTTAGGCTTTATAATGCCGATTCCCAGTCTCTTTGCGCCGCTTTCAATAAGGCTTACGCGCTGCTCATATAAATCGCAGGAAATTATTTCACCCGCGTTTTGCATAAGCATTGCCGCGGTAAAGCTCTTGCCGCCGGGTGCGGCGCATATATCAAGCACTCTTTCCCCCGGCTTCGGATCTGCCGCACCGACCGCCCTTTGAGAAGCTAAGTCCTGCGCGTAGAAAAGTCCCTCTCTGTAAAGCTTATTTTCCGAAATATCGGAGCAGTGCTTTAAAACAAGCGCGTTTTTATCTTCGCTTATTTCGGCGGTAATTCCCTGCTCTTCCAGTTTTTCAGCCAGTTTCTCGGCGCTTATTTTTAAGGTATTTACCCGCACGGTAAGCGGCGGGGTATCAAGGCTTGCAATTAAAAGCTGCTTTGCGGTTTCGGTGCCGTAGTCCTTTACAAACGACCCCACAACAGCGGCGGGACAGGAATATTTCACCGAAAGCGACTTTATATCGTTGCCGCAGGGCATTTCTACCCTGTTTCGCAGAATATTTCGCAAGACCGCGTTTACAAAGCCTGAGTTTCCGCTCTCATTTGAGCCCTTCACAAGCTTTACCGCCTCATTTACCGCGGCGCTGTCGGGTATTTTATCCATATAATATATTTGGTAAACGGCGATTCTTAAAGTGTTTACGGTGAGCGGCGCTATTTTTTTCACAGGCGTTTTTATAAACTGCGAAATAATGTAATCAAGGGTTATTTTACGGTCAAGCACGCCGTAAAACAGCGCGGAGGCAAGCGCCCTGTCAGCTCCTGTAAGCCTCGATTTTGATAAAACCTCATTGAGCACTATATTAGAGTACGCCGCGCCGCAATTCACCCGCATTAAGGCGTTTACGGCGGTTTTCCGTGCGTCAGCCATTTTCGTCCTCAATTTTGGCGCCCACAGCTATGGGTCTGCCGCATAAATACTGCTTTGCGCTCATGGGCTTTGAGCCCTCGGGCTGTATCGTCTCAAGTGAGATTGCATTTTCCCTGCAAGCGACAATAAGCTCGTTATCGCTTTTAAGCACCGTTCCTGCCGTGCCGTGCATATTTACAACGCGGCTCTTTATTATTTTTATACGCTTGCCGCCCGATATAAAGAAAGCAACAGGCCACGGGTAAAAGCCGCGCACCGCATTGTGAACCTCGTCGGCGGTCATATCGCGAAAGCTGATTTTCGCCATTTCCTTTTTTATAATCGGCGCCGATGTAGCTTTGCTTTCATCCTGTTTTACGGGGGTAATGCCCCCGTCTTCAAGGTCTGCAAGGGTCTTAACCAGTAACTTAGCGCCTATAACCGAGAGCCGCTCAAAAAGCTCGCCCGCGGTTTCCTCCGCGCCTATTTCGGTAACCGCGGTTTCTAAAATATCGCCCGTGTCCATACCCTCGTCCATTTGCATTGCGGTAACGCCCGTTTCCTTTTCGCCGTTTACAATGCACCACTGTATGGGCGCCGCACCTCTGTATTTAGGTAAGAGTGAAGCGTGCCCGTTTATGCAGCCGTAGCGGGGCAGGGTTAAAATTTCCGTAGGTAAAATTTTACCGTAAGCCACCACCGCTATAACGTCGGGGGCAATATTTCTTATTATCCTTTCCGCCTCGCCGTCGCGTAAAGTACGCGGCTGAAAAACGGGTATTCCGTGCGTTTCAGCGCATACCTTTACGGGCGGCGGGGTAAGTATCTGCTTTCTGCCCACGGGCTTATCGGGCTGGGCGAAAACCGCCGCAACGGTGTGACCCGCGTTTATTAACGCCTCAAGCGTTTTAACCGCATAATCGGGGGTGCCCATAAAAACTATTTTCATTAAGAAAACCTCGGCTTATTTTTTAATTCTGTCTATATAAAGTATTCCGTCAAGGTGGTCAATTTCGTGGCAGATTGCCCTTGCCTTAAAGCCCTCGGCGGTAAGTTTAAAGGGCTTTCCGTTTCTGTCCTGCGCGTGAACTTTCACTTTCATAGGTCTTACAACATCCTCATATCTGCCGGGAATGGAAAGGCAGCCCTCCTGCCCCTCCTGACTTCCGCTTTCCTTATCTATTACAGGATTTATAAGCTCTATAATTCCGTCGCCCACATCTACTATGCAGTATCTTCTGAGTATTCCCACCTGCGGCGCGGCAAGCCCTACACCCTCGGCTTTATACATGGTATCCGCCATATCGTCAAGCACGGTTGCCAACCTTTCATCAAAGTTAAGCTGTGTGCGGCACACCTTGCGCAGAATGTCGTCCCCTATTTTAACAATGTTTCTTATTGCCATACGGCAGGTCCTCCTATATTACGGTTTCGGGGTTCATATCCGCCGAAACGGTTGCGTCCTTTGTAAGCTTTATATCAAGCGCCCGCCGCAGCAGCTCCCTGAAGCGTTTGCCCGCGCGGCACTTTATTATCATTCTGTATCGGTACTTGCCGTTCACCCGCGGTACAGATGCGGGCGACGGACCGAGAATTATTAGCTTAACATCCTTGTATTCATCTTCAAGCATACCGCGAACGGCACGGAATACGTCGGTTATCGCCTTTTCGGCGGCTGCGCAGTCTGCCGCGCGGGATATAACCGCGCAAATATCGCAGTACGGCGGGTATACCATAAGGCGGCGGGTCATAATTTCTTCCTCATAGAAGCCGTCGTAATCCTGGCGGGCGGCAAGCTTTATAACGCTGCTTTCGGGGTTCATGCTCTGAATTATCGCAAGCCCCCTGTCTCCGCCGCGCCCCGCTCTGCCCACAACCTGGGTCAGCAGCGAAAAGGTTCTTTCAAAGCTGCGGAAATCCTCACTGTAGGTAGCACTGTCCGCTCCCAACACACCCACAAGCGTTACGTTGGGGAAATCAAGCCCCTTTGCCACCATTTGCGTGCCTAATAAAATATCATATTCGCCCGCGGCAAAGGCTTCAAGGTACATGGCGTATGAATCGGCAGCCATAGTGCTGTCGGCATCCAGCCTTAAGACACGCGCCGAAGGGAAAAGATTTTTCAGCTCCTCTTCCACCTTTTGCGTACCTGCACCCAAAAATTTCATATGCTGCCCACCGCACTCGGGGCATTTGTCGCCCCGCGGCACAGAATACCCGCAATAATGACACATAAGCCTGTGATTCGCCGAATGGTAGGTAAGCGAAATGCTGCAATTGGGGCAGCTCATAACATAACCGCACTCGGGGCAGGAAACATATGTATTATGCCCGCGCCTGTTCAAAAGAAGTATAGCCTGCTTTTTTTCTTCGAGCACGCCTGTCAGCTTATCGTAAAGCCGACGGCTTATAAGCGATGAATTTCCGCTTAAAATCTCCTGCTTCATATCCACCGTTTCAACCTGCGGCAGCACCGCCCCGCCGAAACGGTTTTTAAGCCTGTAAAGCGAATATCTGCCGCTTTTTGCGGCGGTAAAGCTTTCCACCGATGGCGTAGCCGAGGCAAGGCATAAAAGCGCCTTGTTATATTTTGCCCTGAACCGTGCCAGCGTTCGCGCATGAAAGCGCGGCGACTGCTCGGATTTATAGGTGTGCTCCTGCTCTTCGTCAATTATAATAAGCCCTAAATTTTCAAAGGGAGCGAATATTGCGCTGCGCGTGCCCACGGCTATAAGCGCGTCGCCGTTTTTTACCCGCTGCCATTCGTCCATACGCTTACCCATCGACATAGCGCTGTGGAAAACCGCTATTTTATCGCCGTAGCGCGAGGCGAAAATACCGAGCAATTGCGGAGTCAGGGATATTTCGGGCACCATAACTATTACGCCGCGGTTATCCGCTATAACGCGGTCGGCAAGCTTTAAAAAAACCTGCGTTTTGCCCGAGCCCGTAACACCGTAAAGCAGCGATACCGCGCCCTCGTTTTTCTCATATTCGGCGGTCATACCGTCATATGCCGCCTGCTGCTCGTCGGTCAGTGATATTTCGGTCTGCTCTGCCTCAAGCCCCTGCTTTATAACCGTTCTGAATACCCGCTTTTCATAGGGTATTAAAAAGCCCTCGGCTATAAGTTTATCGGTAACTCCTGCCGATACTCCCGTGAAATAGCGCAGCTCCTTAATGCTTATGCTCCCCGCCTCGCGCACAAAATTGAATATCTCGCGCTGTCTCGGGGTCAGCTTTTCTTCGTTCACATCATCCGTCAGTGCGGCGCGCACCCGTTTTTCGCCCGCGTCGTTTACGCGGCGGCGGCTTTCCCTGTTTTTGAAAAGCGCCTCTTTTCCGCACATTTCTTCCAATATATCCGCAGTAATGCCGAGCTTACGCTTGACTGCGCTTTCCTCCTTTTCGCCGCTTTTAAAAAGGTAATCAAAAACCGATTTTTCGGTATCGTTCAAAAGCGAGCGCGCCGAAAAATCCTCGTTAGCGGAAAAATAATTTACAAGGCGGTAATTAAGCCCCGCAGGTAAAGCGGCGTGCACCGCGTCATAATATGTGCAGAAATAATGCTCGCGCAAAAAAAGGCATAGCTCCAGCATTTCACGTGTTAAAACGGGCTGTTTATCGGTAACGGAAATAATTTCCTTTAAATTATCCGTCTGAGTTTCGCAAACGCTGAAAATCATTCCCTGCTTTTTTATATTGCCATTACCGAAGGGCACGGTCACTCTGCACCCGGGCAGAGCGCCGCAGTTTTCGGGGAGCGCATACGAATAAAGCCTGTCATACGCGTTTGTTGTGCCATCAAGCGCCACTTCCGCCGCAAGCCCCGTCATACAAGCTCCCTCCTTTTTAATCAGTCGTTTTTCTCGTCTATCTCCGCCGCCATTTTATCAATAGCAATGCTTACCGGCTTTTCGGTTGAAAGGTCTCCCGTTTCTTCCATTTCGTGCGCAATTTCGCGCGCGTTGTGCGCCACATCAATAACAAGACGGTATCTGTTATCATAGTTCTTTATAAGCTTGCCTATATTCGGATTTAACATTCTGAAAGCACCTCGTCAATAATTTTGGTTTGTCTGTCCGTTTTCAAGCGGCTGCTCAAAATCACGGACATAATATCATCGGCTGCCGCCGTAATATCCTCATTTACTACTATATAATCGTATTCCGCCGCGCGCTTTATTTCGCCGAGAGCGGAAGCCAGTCGCTTTTGTATAAGCTCCTCGGATTCCGTGCCTCTGCCCGAAAGCCGCCTTTTAAGCTCGGCGAATGACGGCGGCATGATAAATATGCTCACCGCCTCGGGCATTTTTTCGCGTATCTGCGCCGCACCGTTTACATCTACCTCTATTACCATATCCTGCCCGTTTGCAACAGCTCTTTCAACCGGCTCGCGGGGGGTACCGTAGTAGTTGCCCACAAACTCGTTGTGTTCAAGCAAACGGTCGTTTTTTAACATATCCTCAAACCTTTCGCGGGTAATAAAGTTATACTTTTCACCCTCGCGCTCGCCCGCGCGCATAGCCCGCGTTATAGATGAAATAGAGAAAAGCAGCTCCGGCATTTTTTTGAAAAGCTCGGTCATTACCGTGTCTTTTCCCGAACCCGAGGGACCTGAAATAATAAATACTCCGCCTTTATTCATCCTCTTCCTCCTCGTCGTCTACCGCATTTTCATCCTCTGTCATACGGTTTGCAACCGTTTCCGATTGCAGGTAGGTCAGTATAATATGGTCGCTGTCGGTAATAATTACCGCGCGTGTGCGCCTGCCGTGGGTTGCGTCAATAAGCGTGCCGCGCTCCTTCGCGTCCTGAATAATGCGCTTTATCGGGGCGGATTCGGGGCTTACTATCGCAATCATTCTGCCGGCGGACACCATATTGCCGAAGCCTATGTTGACCAGCTTCATTAAACATCACTCTTTCCCTTAGGCAAACGAGAATAATCCGAACCCGTTTTTTGAGCGTGGATTTCTCGCATTGCCGCGTTAAAATACTCGTTAATCCGTTAGGATTAACTGCGTTTTGTGCCTTGCTCTGCAAAAAATCCGCTACTCAAAAAATCAGCGACCCATAACGAGTGCAATTTTCGTGTGGATTTTTATGCGGAGGATGCGATAAGGCTTTCGCCTTATAAAGACGACAAATGAAAATACGCCGAAAATACGCCGTTTTGGGCGGATTCGGATTATTCTCGTTTGCCTAGTGTGACAGGACTCGAACCTGCCACGCCAGACAATACAATCAGGTCACAATGCTTCCCATAGCGGAAAATTTGTCCGTTTATATTGTCTATTCAATATTCTGTATCTGTTCTCTTATCTTTTCTATTTCGGCTTTGATATCAACCACCGTGTGCGCAATTTCAATATCCTGCGCCTTTGAGCCTATGGTATTCGCTTCCCTGTTCATTTCCTGAACTATAAAATCGAGCTTTCTGCCCACGGGTTCGTCGCTTTCAAGTAAAGCGCACAGCTGACTTATATGGCTTCTGAGCCGCACCGTTTCCTCATCCACCGCCGTTTTATCGGCAAATATCGCGGTTTCGGTAAGCAGTCGCTGCTCATCGACAGATGCGTCTGACAGCAGCTCCCTTATTCTCTGCTCCAATTTATCACGGTACGCCTTTACTGTTTCGGGAGATTGCTTTTCAATAAATTCAACCTTCCCCAGTATCAGCTCCGCGCGGTACCTCACATCCCTTTCAAGCTTTATGCCCTCCGCTTCGCGCATTGCAATAAAGCTCTTGAGCGCCTCATCCGCCGCGCCGAGAACCACTGCGGTTACGGTTTCCTCCGCCGCCTGCTGCTTTTTCACATCGAAAATATCCGCCGCGCCCACAAGAGACGACAGCTTTATATCATTTTCGATTCCGTAACACTCCGAAAGCTTTTTCAGCGCTGCAAAATATGCGTCGGCAAAGGGCTCGTTTATTTCAATAAGCGTGCTGTCAGCCCCGTTTTCTTCAACCGTTACCGATATTTCAAGCTTGCCGCGCGAAATTTTGCCGCGGCAAAAATCTTTAAGCGGCTCTTCAAGGTAGGCACAGCCCCTCGGCAGCCGTGAAGAAAATTCAAAATATCTGTGATTTACGGATTTCAGCTCCACCGTGACCTCAAGCCCGCTTTCGCACAGCTTGCCTCGGCCGAAGCCGGTCATACTTCTGACCATTGACATTCACTTCCGTTATATATATTCATATTATTTTATCAAAAAACACCGTGTAAAGTCAACCTCTATATGATTTTGTAACCTTTTTTTAACCTTTCCCGCTTCCGATACACCGCGTATCGGCGGTGAATTTTTTAATTTTATTGTTGCGGTCATACGGAATTTATGTTATATTAATAATACTAAATAAATTGGGTGATCAGATGAAATTGGTGATGAGCATCGTTTATGTTGCCGTATTAGGCGTTCTTGCTCATTATATAGGCGAATCCCTGCCTCGCAGCCGTTTCAGTGAAACAGGCTTTTTTTATCGCGCCCGCGACTGGGAAAACGGCGGTGCGGTTTACGAAAGAATCGGAATCAGGAAATGGAAGACACGCCTGCCCGATATGAGCCGCATCATGCGGGATATGCTGCCGAAGCGCGTTACATACGACGCCACAAGCGAAAGCCTCACCGCGCTTATAAGAGAAACCTGCGTTGCGGAATTTATTCATTGCTGGCTCTGCGTTTTCTCTTTCGGCATCTACCTCATTTGGAAAAACTATATCGGAATTATTTTAATGTTCGTATTTATATTCTGCAATATTCCGTTTATTCTTATTCAGCGGTATAACAGACCGCATCTTATAAAGCTGCGTGACAGAATGTTAAGGAGAGAAATAAAGAAACAATGCGATTGCTGATATTATCCTGCAACACCGGCGAAGGGCATAACTCCGCCGCCAAAGCGATAAGAGAGTATTTTCTTTCGAATAATGACGAATGCGATATAAAGGACGCGCTTGCCTTTTGGTCGCCCGAAAAATCCAAGCTGATAAGCAAGGGGCATGTTCTGATATACAGAAAATTCCCGAAGCTTTTCGGCGTAAGCTACCGCTTTGAGGAAAATCATCCCCCGAAGGACGGAGATGAATCCTTTATTTACGAGCTTGTGATTAAGGGCTGCAATTCGCTTTATGAATTTTTGCAGACCGAAAAATACGACGCTGTGGTCTGTACCCATGTCTTCTCGGCAATGATGATGACCGAGCTTAAAAAAAGGCGTAAAATAAATATCCGCTCATATTTCGTCGCAACCGATTACACCTGCTCGCCGGGCGTTAACCAAACCGCTATGGACGCATATTTTATTCCGCACAAAAAGCTTATTAAAGAATTTGCCGATAACGGTCTGCCTATGTCGCGCATAATCCCTTCGGGCATTCCGGTACGACGCGATTTTTATAATAAAACAGAGCCGCAAAAGGCAAAACGCACCCTTTCGCTTCCGCAGGATAAGCGCGTTGCGCTTTTAATGTGCGGCAGCATGGGCTGCGGCCCCATTAAGGATTTAGCCGAGCTTTTGCCGCAACAGCTGCCCGAGGACGCGTTGCTTGTGATCATCTGCGGTAATAATGTAAAGCTTTACCGCTCGCTTACAAAATATCCCCTGCCCGAAAATGTGCGGGTAATCGGCTTTACAAGCCGCATGCCGCTTTATATGGATGCTGCAGAGCTGATTTTAACAAAGCCGGGGGGACTGAGCACCACCGAGGCGGCGGTCAAGGGGCTGCCCATGATATTTATTGACGCCGTTCCCGGCTGCGAAACGCGGAATATAGAATTCTTCATTTCCAACGGCTGTGCGGATATGCGCGAGGGAGCCATTAAGCTGTGTGATGCGGTTTGCGATTATCTCGAAATCCCGGGCATGCTCGGCAAAATGTCGCAAACGCTTAAGGACGAATTTTCCGGCTGTGCTGCCGAAATCATCAGAGAACATATAGTTAAGGATGCAGACTGTGTATATGGTAGACTATAGAAAATTACGACCGGGCAATTTAAATTCCCCGGAATTCAAGCACCTGCTTTTGCTGCTTTACTGGCCGATTTACGGCGCGGTATTTTGGCTGCTCGAGCGCGGGCTTTCACTCAACTATCACGCCGTGGAGGCGGACCTTGATGCAAAAATTCCGTTTTGTGAATTTTTTGTTTTTCCGTATTATTTTTGGTTTGTCTTTTTGGTGGGGATACATCTTTACACCTTGTTTTTTGACATTCCCGCCTTTAAAAAGCTGATGTATTTTATAATTATAACCTACACAATTACCACCGTTATATATATTTTTTACCCCACAAAGCAGGAACTGCGCCCCACCGAATTTGTTCGGGATAATTTCTGCGTGGATATTGTTAAGGCACTGTATAATTTTGATACAAATACAAATGTCTGCCCTTCGCTGCATGTTATAGGCTCGTTTGCGGTTTATTTCACCACCCTTTACTGCAAGCCCCTGCGAACTCCCCTGTGGCAGACCGTCCTTATTATTTTAACGGTGCTTATAAGCATTTCCACCGTCTTTTTAAAGCAGCATTCCGTAATTGATATAATAGCGGCTTTGGCGGTATGCACCGCAGCCTTCCCATTTGCGTATATTCTGCCCGACCGCATTAAAAAACGCAAGCCCGCCGAGGAAACCGCCTGACCGGAGAAAATAATGGATTTTATAAATTTAAGAAAAGAAGTTATAAAAAAATATTTTACACATATGAACGGTATGCAGTTCGAGGCGGTCACAACCGTTAACGGCCCGCTTTTGATACTTGCGGGCGCGGGCAGCGGAAAAACCACCGTGCTTGTCAACCGAATTGCAAATCTCGTAAAATTCGGGGACGGATACAGAAGCACCTACTGCCCCACCGTTACCGAGGATGATATTAAAGCGGGCGAGGACTATTTAAACGGCGTTACGGATTTTGTTCCGAACGGCGTTTTTTCGGTGCACCCCGTTCGCCCGTGGCAGATTTTAGCCATCACCTTTACAAACAAGGCGGCGGGTGAGCTAAAGGAGCGAATAGCCGCGCGCTTGGGTGAAGACGCAAGCGATATATGGGCGGGCACCTTTCACTCGGTCTGCGGCAGAATATTAAGGCGCTACGCCGAGAGCATAGGCTATACCTCGCATTTTACCATATACGATACCGACGACCAGCGCCGCCTTATGAAGCAGATCATGAAGGCGCACGAAATTGACGAAAAGCTTTTACCGCACAAGCGTGTACTTTCGATTATATCCGACGCAAAGGAAAAGCTTATATCTCCCGTCAAATTCAAGGAGCAGGCAGGGAACGATCTGCGTCTTAAAACCGTAGCCGAGCTTTACAGAATATATCAAAAGCGGCTGATGGAAGCCGACGCTATGGATTTTGACGATATGATATTTAACACCGTGCGGCTTTTGCAAAACTATGATGACGTTTTACAATACTGGGCTAATAAATTTCGCTATGTTATGGTGGATGAATACCAGGATACAAACCATGCGCAGTATGAGCTTGTAAGGCTATTGTCATCGGGCGAAAACAATATCTGTGTTGTGGGAGACGATGACCAGAGCATTTACCGTTTCCGTGGTGCTACTATTGAAAATATACTGAATTTTGAGGACGAATACGGGAATGCCCGCGTCATCCGCCTTGAGCAGAACTACCGCTCCACCTCAAATATATTAGATGCCGCAAACGCGGTTATAAAAAATAACCGCGGCAGAAAGGGCAAGACCCTTTGGACAGATAACGGCACAGGCGAAAAAATAAGCGTATTCACAGCAGATGACGAACGCGGAGAAGCAAGATACATAGCCGACCGTATTCTTGAAAATGTGAAAAACGGCGCCAAGTTTTCCGATCATGCTGTGCTTTACAGAATGAACGCGCAATCGGGTTCTGTTGAAAATGTTTTTGCCCGCAGCGGCATTGCCTACCGCGTTATAGGCGGTCTGCGTTTCTTTGACCGTAAGGAAATTAAGGATGTAATTGCCTATTTGCAGCTTGTAAACAATAATAACGACGATTTACGCCTGCGCAGAATTATAAACGAGCCGAAGCGCGGAATAGGCGAGACGACCATGTCAAACGCCGCGCAGATAGCGGCAGAGCTCGGCATATCTCTTTTTGAGGTTATAAAACGTGCGGATGAATTCGCCGCCTTGTCCCGCGCCGCGGTGCGGCTACGCAGCTTTTGCGATATTATTGACGAGCTCACCGAAATGTCGGCGGATATTTCGGTATCGGAGCTGCTTGCCGAGATTCTTGAAAAAACAGGGTACCGCCAATATTTGACCGAAAGCGGCGAAGAACCCGAAAAGCAGGAGGAACGGCTGCAAAACGTGGCGGAGTTTGCCTCTACAATAGCCCAGTATGAGCAGGACGCGCAAGAGCCGAGCCTTTCGGATTTCCTTGAGCAGACCGCGCTTGTAAGCGATATCGATTCGCTTGATGAGTCGGAAGACCGCGTAGTGCTTATGACTATACATTCCGCAAAGGGTCTTGAATTTAACAATGTTTTCCTTATAGGTATGGAGGAAGGCATTTTCCCCGGCAATCAGTCGATTTATTCGGGAGCAGAGGAAATGGAGGAGGAGCGCCGCCTTGCATATGTTGCGATTACCCGCGCAAAGAAGACCCTTACCGTCACAAACGCCTATATGCGTATGCTTTTCGGTTCTACCAACCGCAATATGCCATCCCGCTTTTTAAAGGAGATTCCCGAGGAGCTTTGCAGCTTTGAAGGATACAGGCGTTCGTCCGCAAAGCCATCCTACGATACCGTGCACAAATCATATTTGGATAGAAACCCCTATTCTTCGCCCTCCCCCGCTCCCAAAGCCGATACTGCGAAATATGCGGCAGGGCAGCGCGTAAGCCACAAGGCGTTCGGCGAAGGGCTGATACTTTCCGTAAAGCCCATGGGCGGCGATACGCTGCTCGAAGTGGCATTTAACACTGTGGGCACAAAAAAACTTATGGCGGCATATGCCAAATTAACAGTTTTGTAATTAAATCTTCATTTTTTAGCGGTATAGTATAGGTAAAGGATGTGTTTATAATGACAGCGTCAAGCTCGGTCGTTAAGCTGACCGCACGGACGGCACTTAAAAACAATTGGCTAAAGGCGATTGCCGCCTGTATGTCGGTCATCTCCGTATTTATAATAATTTCCGGCATAGCGTCGCTCGTAAGCTTTGTGGGCGGCAATATTGCCGCGTATATCTGCGAGGCTGTTCTCGGCTTTTTGCTGCTTTTGCCGCTTTGCCACGGGCTCATAAGATTTTTTTGGCGCCTGCTCTTCGGAGCGGACGACAGCCCGCTCTCGGTATTTTACTTTTTCTCGGGCAAGGCAGAATATCTCCGCGCAATGCATATTATAACCGCGCTCTGCCTGCGGCTGGTGTTCTTCGGTATAATTCTTTATATCCCCGCACTTATAGTCGATATATTCGGCGGAGTCAAAATTTACGATCTGCTTGATATTCCGATACCGCTTTGGACTTCAAACCTTTATTATCTCTCGCTTTTCTTAAAAACCGTTGCGACGGTGCTGCTTTTCTTTGTTATGCTGCGGTATTACGCAGCTCCAATCCTCTCGGTTGCCGATGAGGATATGGATGCCGCCGAGGCGGTGCATATGTCCTCGGTGATATATAAAAGAACTATGCTTGATTTTATATATTTGTTTTTCAGCTTCTTAGGCTGGCTCCTGCTTTCCCTCACCGTAATACCGATTATTTTTGCCATGCCGTATTTCATAGCTTCGGTTTGCGTTCATACGCGCTTCGCCGTTGCGGAATACAATTCGTTTGAAGAGCTTAAAAGGAATTCCGATATCCCGAAATATGTAACCGGCACATAAAAACCTTGGGCGGGAATGCCGCTCGCTCGAAAACCACGGCGTTACCGCCGCAAATACAAATTTTAGGTTTATCAAAAGACTGAAATTCCCCTGCAAAAATAGCTGCAGGGGAATCTTTTATGCTCTTAATTTTTCAAGCTCGGAAAGCATCATATCGTGTATTTTATCGCCCAGCTCCACGGTGTGCATATCCTTATAATTTTCATACGGAATAACCTCAAGCACATTGAGCTTTATTTCAGTTCGACGCCAAAAAAGCTCTTTAGGTATTGAGCGGGTATTATTTATCACGCAGACCGCAATAGGCGCCTCGGCACGGTAAGCCACCTTGAACGCGCCGTTTCTGAAAGGCAGCAGCTCACAGGTTTTGCTTGTGTACCCCTCAGGGAAAAGCCCTACCGACACCTTGCCCGATTTTAAAAGGCGCGACGCCTCAATAATAGTTTTAGCCGCCGCACGGTCGTTTTCGCGGTCGATAGGCAGGCAATAAAGCCTGTGCATTGCCTTTGCTATAAATGGCATATCCTTATAAATATCCTTTTTGCCTATAAATCCGATTTCAGCGCTCGGAAATGCGGAAAGCAGCATTACGGGATCTAAATCGTGCTGGTGATTGCAGACAAAGAGCATGCGTGCGCCCTCTGGTATTTTTTCCGCTCCCTCGGTTTTAACGCTTACCCTTGCAAGCTTTAAAAGCATTGGTATTGTTATGTTCGCAAGCACCCTGAACGCCTTTGTGCCGCGCGGCGGCTTATTAACATTCGCTGTAGCAATCCAAATACATGTAACAATAAGGTGCAGAATAACAAACCCGAAAAAGAAGGCGATAAACAGCACCGGCACCAGCCACCACGAGTAGGGCTGCCGCAAAATCTCAAAAAAATTATTAAGTACAGGTATAAGCGCCGCGCTTAATACTAAGTATAAATAAAACATATTGCCGCTCCTAATTCTGTTTTCTTACGATTTTATATTCGTCATAAAAATCATAATACGGACAATTATAGGTCTGTGAGGTTAAAAAGCGCTGCATTTCGTCCTCATCCAGCTCCATATCACAGTACATTATGTCGCTCTCGGGATCGTAAACATAATTAGCGCAGCTTTCACACGCCGTCTTTTTCATTGCCTTTTTCCGTCACCTTTAATTTCAATTCGCTTATGCGGTCAAATATCGCTTTATAACGCCCGTTTTTAAGATTCGGGAACGCCTTGAAAATTCGCCTTTGAACAAAATTTCTTTCAAGCATTGCCGAAAGCTCTTTTTTCTTCTTTTCATATTCTGCCTTTAATTCTTCAAGCCGCGGCTTGTTTTCCTCGGCTAAGGCCTCTCCCTTTTCTTTAGCGGCTATTGTGGTATCGCTTATGTTCTCGCCGATTTTGTCCGACACCGCGCGCAGCGCCCTTTCCGCCTCCGCCATAGCTTTAAGCTTTTTAGGCAGCTTTACAAGAGCGGTGAGCGTTACAATAAAGTCGGCAATAAACGCCGCCGAAAATACCGCAAGCAATATAACACCCAAAACAAACGGCGTTTTTTCAATAAGCATATAAATAAAGCGATGTATCGCACCTATTATAAACGATGCCGCCAAGCCCCACAGAATAGTGAATTTAAGGCAGACATAGCCCTTTATATTAAAAGGCATATCCGAATAATCCCACCATTTATCGTGGAAAAACCTTTCAAGCACAAAGCCTGTTACAAATTCCAGCGCGGTGGTAAGCAAAGCGGAGCCCAAAAACAGCAGCAGCGGTCTGTCCCGAAGATTCCAAAGACAAAGCACCACTATAAGCATGCCCACGCCGTAAATGGGGCAGACAGGTCCGTTTAAAAAGCCGCGGTTTACAAATTTACCCTTATTAACTGCGGCAAACGCAACCTCGGAGCACCAGCCCAAAAATGCGTAAATAATAAATATCCATACCGCCTGATATATATTCTGAGGCATTTATATTCCCCCTATTCCGTTTTATCCGGCGAAGAGCTCTCGTCAGGCTTTGAGTCCTCCGACGGTGTAACGGCGCTCGAATCGGAGGAGCTGTCCGGATTATCCGGCACGGACGGCTCCGAGCTTGAATTACTCCCGTCAGACGGCAGAGACGATGAAGAATCGGTATCCGATGACGGCTCGGGCACGGTAATCGTATTATCCGAAGAGGCAGACGACGAATTCTGCGATGAGCTTGACGACGGTTTTTTTACGGTTGATGAATTTGAAGACGGCCTTTTGACCGAAGAGCCTGTGTACCAGTCGTTTTTCTCAACGCCGTTGGCTTCAATATAATCCTCGGGCTTTATATCGTCATAAATAAATGCGTGAATAAGCTTTGAGGCATAGTTTAGATCGTAATAAACGCACGAACCCACGCCGCTTATGCTTTTAGACGGCATCTGATACGAAAAATCGGGTATTCGTGTCTGCTCAAAGGTAGGCGACTGCAAAAGGATATTAACCGCAAGGCTTAAAATTTCGGAATAGGAAAGTGATGTCTCACTGCAGGGCATAAGCGATTTTGCAAGCTTTATATACTGGCTTTTGCCGAGCTTTATTGCCTTATTGAAAAGCTGCTCCATAACATAGCGCTGGCGGTCGGTTCTGCCGTAGTCATCGTTAGTACCCTCAATATTGGCGGCGTGGCGAATTCTCGCGTACGCCACTGCCTGAACACCGTTGAGGTGCTGCACGCCTGCCGTTCTGATGTAATATTTGTTTGCGTCCAGCCCCTTGTGCTCACATATTTCGTAAATGCACCCATTAAGGCCGTAGTTTACTCTGTGTCCGTTTTCACGGCCGATAACATCAAGCTCACCCTTTGCAAGCTCTACATCGATTCCGCCGACAGCCTCAATTATATCCGACATACCGTAGAAGTTTACCGTTGCATACTCGGAAATATCAAGCTTAAATATGGTATTGAGCGTTTTAATGGCAAGCTCGGGTCCTCCCTTTGAATAGGCGCTGTTGATCTTCGCATACGTTGTTTTGCCGTTATAGGTTATAGGCACCAGCGTATCCCTCATTACAGACATAAGCTTGACCTTTTTGGTTTCGGTATTAAGGCTCAATATCATTATACTGTCCGAAAGTCCTTTAAATGATTTCGGCTCGCGTGTATCAATGCCGAAAAGCGCAATATTAACTATTTTATCGTTTATAACGCTTTCAAAGCCCAAATCCTCGGGGTTTTTCGTAATATTATTATAGTTGTAGTTAAACACTATCCGCAGAACACCCACGGCAATAGCTACCACCAAAACAAGCGAGGTGACGGTTATCATAGAAACCCGCTGCCACTTTTTACAGCCGCGCCACCATTTGGTAAAGGCGTTGCCGCGCTTTTTCTTGGCGTAGTGCTTTCCGCGCATTTTACTGCTGCTTACAATGTCCTCGTATTCCTTCGCATTTCCTGCCGAAGAGGAAAAAATATCTTCACTTCCAAAATCAAAAAAATCCTTGTTTTCTTCCATATCCACACCTGATTATATCAATTCTTTGTAAATTTCGCTTTTTCTGTATTTTGAAACCTCGGCAGCCTCTTTTGCGGCGGCTGAGGTTGATTTTCCGTCTTTTATAAGCCTTTTTGCCAAATTGACCGCGTCCTCAAAGGAATAACCCGCGGTCTCCTCTTCCTTTTTTCCCTCAATTATTAAAACGAATTCACCGCGCGGCGTGTTTTCACCGTAATACTCCGCCGCCTGAGACAGAGTGGTATTCATAACCGTTTCGTGAATTTTTGTAAGCTCCCGCACAAGGGATATCTTCCTATCCCCCAAATAAGCTGACATGTCGCGGAGCGTAGCGGGTAATTTATGCGGCGCCTCATAAAAAATCATAGTCCGTTTTTCGTCTTTTATTTCCTCCAAATGCTTTTTACGGCTTATTTTATTCACCGATAAAAAGCCCTCAAAGCAAAATCTGCCGCTTTCCATACCCGATATTGCAAGGGCGGTTATAAGCGCGCTCGGCCCCGGAACGGACTCGACCGTTATGCCGTTTTCATGCGCCTGCCGCACCAGATCCTCGCCCGGGTCGGATATTGCGGGCATACCTGCGTCCGATACCAACGCGCAGCTTTCGCCCTTTAAAATGCGCTCAATTATAAGATTTCCTTTTGTGCTTTTGTTATGCTCATAATAAGAGAGCATTTCCTTTTTAATTTCAAAATGATTAAGCAGCTTCAGCGTAACGCGCGTGTCCTCGGCGGCGATAAAATCCGCCTGCCCCAGTATTCGCGCGGCGCGGGGGCTGAAATCCTCCAAATTGCCTATCGGCGTACCGACAACATAAAGTTTTCCGCTCATTATTATAAGTACGCCTCCTTATACGGTCCGTAAATTCTTATCATTTCGGGCGAATATTCGCCGTTTTCGTAAACATACAGCGTGGGCTCTATGCGAAGCCCCGTGTTTCCGCATTTTCGCGCCTCTGTAAGCACCAGCCACGGTTCCTCGCCCACTTTTTTGCAAACCAGCCGCAGGCGCTTAGGCTCTAATTTGTTTTCCCGCATTACCGCCATTATTTCGGCAAGCCTTTCGGGGCGCTGGCACATACAAAGCCTGCCCGCGGTTTGCAGCAGCCTTGCCGATACCGAAATTATATCGCTTAAGGTGCAGGCGACCTCATGCCGCGCCGCAGCGCAAACGCCGTCGGGGTTTTTAAGCCCCGCACCCGGCGCTTTGTAGGGCGGGTTGCAGGTGATAAGCGTATGACACCCGAAATCCACCCTGCCATTTAAATCGTTAAGGTCGGCGTTTAGGGCGGTAAACCTGTAGGCGCCGTTTTCTTCGGCGGTTTTTGCGGCAAGCCCTATTGCCTCTGCACTTATATCTACCCCTACGGCGGTTTTTAAATTACCGTCGCGCAGCATTAAAAACGGAATTATTCCGCACCCCGTGCCGAGGTCTACAAGCTTGTCCGCTTTTTTGGCGTGCGCAAAATCGGCAAGCAAAACCGCGTCTGTTCCGAAAGTATGGTGCTTTGATACATTTATGAAAAAACCGTTTCCGAGCGGCTCTTTTTTTATTATGCTCTCGTCCATTTAACGCCCTGCGGTGTGTCCTCAAGCACAATGCCCATCGCCTTTAGCTTATCGCGTATTTCATCGGCGGTTTTAAAGTCCTTAGCCTTTCTTGCCGCCGTGCGCTGCTCTATTAAAGCCTCAATGTCGCTGTCAAGCGCCTCGGTTTTACGGTTGTAAACAAGCCCCAAAACGCCCGTTAATTGGTCGAACATATCGGCGCAGGCTTCAAGCGCCGTTTTGCCCGCTCCCTCGGCTATAAGGGTATTGATATCGCGCACAAGCATAAATATCGCAGCAAGCGCGTCGGCGGTATTAAGATCGTCGTCCATAGCGGCAATAAATTCCTGCTTGCGTTTCTCTATGAATTCGGGCGCTTCACCGCCGTCTTTTGCGTTTTTCAGCGCAAAATCAATATTATCGCGGCAGGTGTAAAGCCTTTCAAGCGAGTTTTTCGCCTGTTCTATTACCTCATAAGAATAGTTTATGGGGCTTCTGTACTGGCAGGATACCATCATATAGCGTATCGGCTCATAGCCGTATTTTTCGGCGACATCGCGCACGGTAAAGAAATTGCCGAGCGACTTTGACATTTTGTGGTTATCCACATTTATAAAGCCGTTGTGCATCCAGTAGTGCGCAAATTCGCAGCCGTTTGCAGCCTCTGACTGCGCAATTTCGTTTTCGTGATGCGGGAAAATAAGATCAAGCCCGCCGCAGTGAATATCAATTGTCTTACCGAGATAGCGGAACGCCATAGCCGAGCACTCAATGTGCCAACCGGGTCTGCCCTTGCCCCAAGGTGAATCCCAATAGGGCTCGCCGGGTTTAGCGCCCTTCCACAGGCAGAAATCCATAGGGTCTTCCTTAACCTCGGTAACATCTATTCTCGCGCCCGCCTCAAGGTCTTCAAGCGGCTGGTGCGAAAGCTTGCCGTAGCCCGAAAACTTTTTAGCGCGGTAGTAAACGTCCCCGCCCGACTGATACGCATAACCCTTTTCCACAAGCGCCGAAATAATGCTCTGTATCTGCTCGATATTTTCGGTAGCGCGCGGATTAACCGTAGCGTGCTTTACGTTAAGCCCATCGGCGTCAGTCCAAAATTCCTTTATATAGCGCTCGGCAATTTCGGGCACGGTGGACCCTTCCTCGTTCGCGCGCTTTATAAGCTTATCGTCAATATCGGTAAAATTCTGAACAAAGCTTACCTTATAACCTCTCCACTCAAAATAACGGCGTAAAACGTCAAAAACGCAAAGCGGGCGCGCGTTGCCTATGTGAATGTAGTTATAAACCGTAGGTCCGCAGGCGTAAATTTTAACCTCGCCCTCGGTTATCGGTTTAAATTCATCCTTTTCCCTTGTAAGGGTGTTAAATATCCTCATTGGTTTCCTCTCCCGATATATTATCTGTTTTCAAGCGAATGAAGGTAATCTATACATATCTTCGCCTCGGTAATACCGTCGGGGTTGCAGGTTTCGCTTTCAACCACCATATGAATATTGTTTTTAACCGCATAATCGTAAACCGCCGCAACCGGTGCCTCGCCCTTTCCGAGCGGTGTGCCGTGACCGTCTGCCGAGCCGTCCTTAATATGTATGCAGGCAAGCCTGTCGCCCACCCTGTCAAGCAGGGCTATCGGGTTCTTCATACCCACAAATGCCCAGTAGGTATCTACTTCAAGCTTTAAATCGGTGCGGTAGAGCAGCTGCTCATATATTAAAGAGCCGTCTGCATTAAGCTTAAATTCGTGGGCGTGATTATGGTAGGCAAGCGTTATGCCGTCCTGTGCCAAACGCTTTGAAATTTCAGAGGCTTTCTTTACAAAAACATCCAATTTTTCCTGCGAGCCTAAATCATATCCCGGAATAATATAAAGCTTATTGCCTATTGCCTTGTGAAAAGCCACGGTTTCATCATAATTATTTACAAGGTCGTCAAACCCCGAATGTGTGCTTGATACACGTAAGTTATTCTCACGCAGCATTTCGTTTACTTCATCCGCGCTGTGCCCGAAAAAGCCCGCAAATTCAACCGATGAATAACCGAGCTCCGCCACGTGCTTTACCGCCGCCGAAAGATCCTTTTCCGCTAAATCGCGCACGCTGTAAAGCTGTATACCGTAATCCATTTTTATCACCTTTTTATATTTTATTTTTCTTCAAGAGCCTTTTCAAGCTCTGAAATGCGTTTTTCAAGACATTCCATCTTCTGCTTAACCGGGTCGGGAATGTGAATCTGGTCGAGGCTTGCACAGCCTATCTTTTTGCCGTCCTGGCGGACTATTCTTGCCGGCACGCCCACAACAGTACAGTTCGGCGGCACCTCTTCAAGCACAACCGCGCCCGCCGCAACGCGTGAATTGTCGCCTATCTTAAAGGGTCCCAACACCTTAGCGCCCGCGCTTATCATAACGTTGTTTCCCACGGTTGGGTGGCGCTTGCCCGTGTCCTTTCCCGTGCCGCCTAAAGTCACGCCCTGGTAAATCAGCACATCGTCTCCTATTTCAGCGGTTTCGCCTATTACTATGCCCGTTCCGTGGTCTATAACCAGTCTTCTGCCTATTTTAGCGCCCGGGTGAATTTCAATGCCGGTTTTTCTTACCGCCCGCTGCGATACATAGCGCGCTAAGAAAAGCCACCCGTGGGTGTAGTAAAAATGCGCCCTGCGGTACATTCTTATTGCCTTTACGCCCGGGTAAAGCAGCAAAATTTCCAAAAAGCTGCGCGCGGCGGGGTCACGCTCCTTAACCGCACGAACATCCTCTCTTATTCTGTCAAACAAACGAAAGCCCCCTATTTGGTAGGATCGATATACTCTTTGCTGTCAAGCAGATATATGATACCCGATATAATACATAATACGGCGGATATCCAGAAAAGAATACTGATAATTATATCGCACCCGGTAACAAATGCCGCGTTTCCGGCGTGAAAATCGATTATAAGCGCATATGCTGCCAGCGCAAATATTATACCGACCATCTGGCTTACCGTTTTGCACTTGCCCCATATATTCGCCGCTATTACCTTGCCGCCGCTTGATACCACAACTAATCGGAGCGAGGAAATTAAAAATTCCCTGAATAAAACTATAAAGGCAATCCAGGTGACCTGCCAGCCTATATCCATTTTAATAAAGCCCAAAAACGCCGCGGTAGTCAGCATTTTATCGGCAAGCGGGTCTAAAAATTTGCCGAAATCGGTTATCATATTGTATTTGCGCGCCATTTTGCCGTCTATCATATCGGTTAAAGATGCGGCGATAAACAAAATAAGCGCCACGGTGTAGTGGTATGGAAAATCAATCATAAGCGCCGCCATAAAAAACGGTGTTGCTATTATTCTGCCTATTGTCAGCTTATTTGGTGTGTTCATTCTTCAAGCTCCCCCAATAAATCGTAATCAAGCGTATCGTTTATTCTTACCCTTACAAATTCGCCTATAACAAGCGGTCGCGCGGACATAAAGAATATTTTGCCGTCAACCTCGGGTGCGTCGGCGGGTGTTCTGCCGAAATAGCACTTTATATAATCGTCCCAGCCCTCTATCAGCACCTCGGTAATCGTGCCTACCTTTTCCTCGTTTTTCTCGGCGGCAACAGTCAGCTGCATTTCCATAATGTTTTCCATTCTGTCCTGCTTTGTCTGCTCGTCTATCTGGTCGGGGAATGTGGCTGCCACGGTGTCCTCCTCGGCAGAGTAGGTAAAGCAGCCGAGCCTGTCGAACCGCTTTTCCTTAACAAATTGCGCAAGCTCGCAGAACTGCTCATCGGTCTCCCCGGGAAAGCCCGTTATAAGCGTGGTGCGCAGCGTAACGCCGGGCACCTTCGTCCTTATTTTATCAATAAGCGCCGAAAGGCTTTCGTAATCGCCCTTGCGGTTCATCCGCTTTAAAATATCGCCGTTCACATGCTGCAGGGGTATATCGAAATATTTTACAAGTTTTTCTTCCTGTGCTACGGTTTCAAGCAATTCGTCGGTTATTCTGTCGGGGTAGGTGTAAAGGGTTCTTATCCAGTGCAAGCCTTCTATTTTGCAAAGCTCGCGCAAAAGTTTTGCCAACATTGGCTTGCCGTAAATATCCTCGCCGTAGGCGGTAGTGTCCTGTGCTACCACTGTAAGCTCCTTTACCCCGCCTGCCGCCAATTTTTCAGCCTCTTTAACGCAGTCCTCAATAGTGCGGCTTCTCATTCTGCCCCTTATTTTAGGTATTGCGCAGTAGGTGCAGCAGTTATCGCACCCGTCGCCTATTTTAAGATACGTGCTGAACGGATAGCCGCCCAAAATTCTGTCGCTGTTCAGGTTGAGCTCGTATTTATCTGCAAAAACATTTTCCTTACTTCCATTCAGTGCATCGGTCACTATTTCGGCTATATCACCGTCCGCGCCTATGCCTACGCAAACATCGACCTCTGGTATTTCCTCGGTAACGTCGTTTTTATAGCGCTCTGCAAGGCAGCCCGTTACAATAAGCGCCTTGCACTTACCTGTCTTTTTATACTCCGCAGCCTCTAAAATATTTTCAATAGCCTCTTTTTTCGCGTCCTCGATAAAGCCGCAGGTGTTAATAATTATCGCGTCCGCCTCTGCCTCGGGCGCGCCTATTTCAAAGCCTGCCGTTTTAAGGGTTGCCAGCATCATTTCCGCGTCAACCTGATTTTTCGGGCATCCGAGCGATACCATACTGATTTTATACATTGCTACACTATTCCTCGCTGTATTCAAGCTCTTCGCTGTATTTTTTAAGCACGCTTCTCACCGCAGAAAAGGAAAAACCCTTTCGGATCAGCGCGGCGTAAACCTTTTCCGCCCCATTTTCAAGCTCCAGCTTTCGGGCGTATTTCTTCTCTATAAGGGCGCGTATCTGCGCCTCCTCGTCGGTTTCGGTCTCCGAGACGATTTCCTTTGCCATATCGTAGGAAATACCCTTTTCGTAAAGCTTTCGCACCGTCTCGCGTGGGGATATATTCGCGTCCTTACACCTTTCGGCAAAGTTTTCCGCAAAGCGGCGGTCGTCAAGCAGACCGACCTCTGCAAACCTCGCCACCACCGCGGCGGAGGCTTTTTTATCGAACCCCGCCTCACAGAGCTTTTTGTATAAGCCCTTTTCGGTGCGGTCCGCACGGTCCAAATACCACAGCGCGCGGGATTTTGCCCTGCGGTATTCCGAATCGTATATCAGCTCCCTGAGTCTTTCCTCGGTAATTTCCGTTCCCGGCTTTAGGCAAAAATCCGAGCAGGTTTCGTTATCGAGCAAGACTTCTCTGCCATCTGACAGTATAAGCGCCGTGAGGTGCTTTTTTTGCTTTTTAAAAGCCTCAATAAGCATCAGTCTTCAACCGCTATATCGATATCCACGCTTTTGTGCGGGCGAATGCTTTCGGGCGCCACAGGCTCGATTCCCGGCTCATCGTCATCCTCGCCGGCTCCGGTAATTTCGGCACCCGCTTTAACTGCCGCAAAAATTTTATCCTCAATTTCCTGCGCCATTTCCTTATTTTCCGAAAGCAGCTTCTTAACATTGTCTCTGCCCTGACCGAGCCTTGTCTCACCGTAGTAGAACCATGCGCCGGATTTCTTCAAAACATCGGTTTCAACGCCTACATCCACAAGCTCGCCCACATGGGAAATGCCCGTGCCGTACATGATATCGAATTCCGCCGTTTTAAAGGGGGGAGCCACCTTGTTTTTAACTATTTTAACCCTGGTGCGGTTGCCTATAACCTCGCTGCCGTCCTTTATCGGCTCGCCCTTGCGCACATCAATGCGCACGCTTGAATAGAACTTGAGCGCGCGGCCGCCGGTTGTTACCTCGGGATTGCCGTAGGTCACGCCGATCTTCTCGCGCAGCTGGTTTATAAATATTGCCGCACAATCGGTTTTTGAAAGCGCGCCTGTCAGCTTGCGCAGCGCCTGCGACATAAGGCGTGCCAACTGACCGACATGGGAATCGCCCATTTCGCCCTCAATTTCCGCCTTGGTAACGAGCGCCGCAACCGAGTCGATAACTATAATGTCAATAGCGCCAGAGCGCACAAGCGCCTCGGCAATTTCAAGCGCCTGCTCGCCCGAATCGGGCTGAGATACCAAAAGACTGTCAATATCAACGCCCAGCTTTTTGGCGTATACCGGATCGAGCGCGTGCTCAACATCTATAAATGCGGCGGTGCCGCCCGCCTTTTGCGCCTCTGCCACACAGTGGAGCGCAACGGTGGTTTTACCCGATGACTCGGGTCCGTATATTTCAACTATTCTGCCCTTTGGTATGCCGCCTATGCCGAGCGCCAGATCAAGGGTAAGCGAACCGGTGTGAATTGAACCGACATTCATCGCGATATTTTCGCCGAGGCGCATGACCGCGCCCTTGCCGAAGTTTTTCTCGATCTGCTCCATAGCGGTTTTAAGCGCTTTTTCCTTGCCCTCCGCCTCTGTCACCTTTACCGGGGCGTGTGATTTACTGTTGTTATTGGATTTCTGTGCCATTTTATTTCCCTCCGCTTATAAATCTGATTTATTTCTTAATACCGTAAACCGCACGGCAAATACCGCCGAGATCCTTTTCGGTATTTATTTCCTTAAGTCCCGCATCTTCAAGCAGCGCTTCGACCGCCGCCGCTTCTCCCGCGCCGACTTCAAACGCAAGCATTCCGCCTGCCTTTAAAGCCTTCTTATATTCCGTTATGACAGCTCTGTAAAAATCCAAACCGTCCTCGCCGCCGAAAAGCGCCGTTTCGGGCTCATAATGCACCTCGGGCGATACCGTTTCCATTTCGTTTTTCGGAACATACGGCGGATTGCTCACTATAAGCTCGTATTCCTTGTCGTTCGCCGCTCCGTTTAAAACATCCCCGCAAATAAGGGTTGCATTATCGGTCCCGTGCCTTTTTATATTCCTCTCGGCATAGCGCGCAGCCTCGGGGAATTTTTCCACCAGCGTGACCGCCGCGTCCGCCTTTTCAAGCGCCAAGGTTATGCCTATGCAGCCGCTTCCCGCGCATAAATCGAGCACCGCGGGGCTTTCGGAATTTTTTAAATACTTTAAGCATACCCCAACCAGCGTTTCGGTATCGGCTCTCGGTACAAGCACCCCCGGACCTACAAAGAACTCCCTGCCGTAAAATGCCCATTCGCCGAATATATACTGCAGCGGATATCTTATAGCCCGCTGCTTTATTATTGCAGTGAGATTATTGCTTTGAAACTCGGTAAGCCGGTTTGTGTAATTCATAAGAATTTCAGAATTTGAAAAGCCGGTAATATGCTTTATTATCTGCTTTGCTTCAAAAACATAATCCTCGATTCCCGCCGCTTCAAGCTCTTTTTTTGTCTTATTGTACGCCTCAAAAATGTTCATTCGGCATTTTCATCCGTTTCGTTATTTTCTTCCTCTTTCGGTCTTTCAACATCGGGCACGGCTGGCTCGCAGGCTTTAAGCGCCGCTATAGCCACCTCTATCATGTCGTCCTCGGGCTCCTTTGTGGTGATTCTCTGCAGCCACAGTCCCGGGGCGGAAATTATGCGGGTGAGCAGATTATCATACCTTCCGCAAACCCTTAAAACCTCAAAGCCCGCGCCGCAAACTATGGGTATCAGCAAAATTTTAACAATCACCCAAACCCACGCAAGATTGTAGACCTCGGGAAAAATAAGCTGAATAACGCTTGAAAATATAATACTTATCAAAATCATAAGTATCATAAACGAGGTTCCGCATCTCGGATGAAAGCGGCGCTGAATGCGAACATTTTCCACTGTCAGCGGCAATCCGCTTTCGTAGCAAAAAATGGTCTTGTGCTCCGCACCGTGGTACATAAACACCCGCCTTATATCCTTCATAAAGGATACCGCCCACACATATATAACAAATATCGTCAGCTTTATCAGCTGCTCTATGCTTGACCGCGCAACCGGGCTGAAATCGGTCTTAAAAAGCGCCCTTAAGCCAGATACCGCAAGCCGCGGCAGCAGCATGAACAGTATGACCGCCAACGCTACGCCGAGCACCGAGGCTATAACCATTATAACGCTCATCAGCGCGTTGCTGCTCTTTTTCTCTTTTTCCTTTTCTTTTTCGTCCTCAAGGTCTGTCATGCCCGATTTATCGGCGGATATCATCATCGCTTTGTAGCCCTGGATCATGGATTCCAAAAATCCCGCGATTCCCCTCAATATCGGCAGCTTTAAAATCGGCACGCGCTCCCTGACGCTTTTGCCGTTCAAATAGGTTATGTCGATGTTCTTATCGGGACATCTTACGGCAAGCGCGGTTTTTTCGGGGCTTTTCATCATAATTCCCTCAATAAGCGCCTGACCGCCTATCGCCGTATATTTAGCTTTAGCCATTAGTTTCTCCCTTTTCGTTATCAGCGTCGGTCTCCTCCGCTTCCGTTTCCTGCTCATACAGCGGCAGAACTATTGTAACCGTAGTCCCGACGCCCTCTGTGCTTTCAAGGAACAGAAGACCCTTATGCTGCTTTATTATTTCATCCGCCACCGCAAGCCCGATACCTGAGCCGCGAACGGTTTTGTTTGCCTTGTAGAATTTTTCCTTTACCCTGTCAATATCCTGCGCGGGTATGCCCACGCCGGTATCCTTAACGGTTATTCTCGCGCAGCCCTCTTCCGCCGTTTGGTCGACCAGCACCTGCCCGCCCTTTTCGGTGTATTTGACCGCATTGTCTATTATATTGATGAACACCTGCTTAAGCCTGTTCGGGTCGCCGAGCACAAAAGCGTCCTCCGCGGGGCGGGTGAAAATAAGCTCTATTCCCTGCTGACGCGCAAGTTCTATGTACATATCCACCGATTCCGAAAGAATCTGCGAAACATCAAGCTGCTGTGACACGACCGACAGCCTTCCCGTTTCCATTCTCGAAAAATCGAGCAGCTCTTCAACCAGTCCCGATAATCTGTCCGCCTCCGACAGCACGACATCCAGCCCGCGTTTTACAAGCGCTTCGTCCGTTCCGAGGGACATTTTAGCCGTTTCACCCCAGCCTCTTATTGCGGTAAGCGGAGTCCTGAGCTCATGTGAAACCGACGAAATAAAATCGTTTTTAAGATTTTCCGCCTGATCAAGCTCTGACGCCATATAATTTATTGTATCGCAAAGCTCGCCTATTTCATCGTTCTTCTTTATCTCGATTCGGGAATTAAAATCCCCCATTGCAATCTTTCTGGCGATATTGCTTACATCCCTTATGGGTCTCACAATCGAGCTTATGAAAAACAGACCCGAAAAGGCGCAAAAGGCAAGCACCAAAAGCGCCGCAGCAGCCAGCATTAAAATAATCCATGCGACCATTTTATCCGCATTTTCAAGCGAAGTTATCCAGCGGTATGCACCGAGTCTCCTGCCGGACGAATCAAAAATCACGGTGGTTGACGCCAGCACCTTTTCACCCGAGGCGGTCTTTATTTTCGCAGCCGCGGTTTCACCTGTCTTGATTGCCTTTTCATAATCCGGCATACGCTGCTCGGTCGGCTGAAAGCCTGTCGTGGAGACCACAATATTATCGTTGCGGTCTATAACCTGCACCTCAAGCTTGTTTTTGTAGGCAAAGCTGCCCGCAAGCTCAACCGCGTTTTCCTTAAACGCCGTTTTTGAAGAATTTGAAAGCGAATTGAATTCATAGGTCAAATCGTTTGCCAGCGTTTCGATCCGCTCGGTGTAAATGCTGCTGTAAATCACCGAAAAGGAAATCACCGCCGTGCAGACAATAACCGCAACTATAAGAAATATGTTGAAAAACCATCTTACGGCAATGCTTTTGAATTTAATTTCAAGCTGCAAGGGGTTTGCTCCTTTCCGTTAATTTTAAAGCTTTTTTATTTTGTGTTCCACTTATAGCCCATGCCCCAAACCGTTACCAAATGCCGCGGCTGAGAGGGGTCGTCCTCTACCTTCATACGCAGTCTTCTTATATTGACATCGACGATCTTTTCCTCGCCGAAATAATTCGAGCCCCACACCTTTTCGAGAATGTCGGTGCGGTCAAGCGCGATATCGGGATTATTGAAGAAATATTCTATCATTTGGAATTCGACCTGCGTAAGCTCTATATTTCTTCCGTTTTTTAAGAGCGTTCTGCGGCGCAGATTCAAAACAAACTCTCCGAGGGTTATATCGTCCACCGGTGCCGCCGCCTTCGGAGTATGCATTTCAACCCGTCTGTAAAGCGAATCGACGCGTGCCAAAAGCTCCGTCGGACTGAAGGGCTTTGTTATGTAATCGTCCGCACCAAGCATTAGCCCGCTTATTTTATCCATTTCCTGCGTGCGTGCCGTCAGCATTATTATGCCGAGCGTTTCGCTGCGCTTGCGCAGTTCCTTACAAAGAGTAAAGCCATCCATTCCCGGCATTGAAATATCGAGCAGGGCAATATCAAAGCCCTCTGCGTCACTGTCATATATCTCAAGCGCCTCTTCGCCCGAGCCTGCCTCAACCACCGTGTAGCCTACCCTTTTCAGGTTTATCGCTTCAAACTCGCGTATTGCCGTTTCGTCCTCAACGATCATTATGCGTTTCATTCTATCTCCGTCCCTTTAAGCATGATATGTTATGTTTCATCAGAGCTAATCAATAAGTCTGAAATTCTGCCTTATTTCCGTGACGGTCATGCCGTTTGCCTCGCCTGCTTCGGAAATGCTGCAAATATAAGAGGAAACGCCGTCATGCGTGATTTCGGAAAAGCCGCGCCCCGCGTACCGTTCATTATCCCAATCGGTCTTTTTAACTGTTTTAATGGTAAAAAGCAGGTCTCCCGCGGCATTGCCGTCGTATCGGTATATCTCTCTCAAATGGCGGTCGGTGTTTTTATAAACCGCCATCCGATCTATAAGCTTTGACGGTACGATATAGTAATATCCGTCATTCGCGTTCATAAGTGCGCTTATCTGCGGGGTCAGCGCTTCTCCGTTATAGGAGCACCAGTCGGTAAGATAAATTTTTTCGGCGGCATCGCTCTTGCTTACGGCGGGCACCTCGCGCTGAACGGGAATTTCAATAATTCCGTCGCTGTTTATATCCTGCACACCGAAGGCAGCCGCACGCAGCGTTGCGGTAGTCTCGCCCTTCTCCGCATTAAAGAGCGGATTCACCAGCTTGTTTTTTTCTATGAAAAGCACCTCAGTCACAGCACCGACGCCCTTTATCTCATCAATATAAATCGCAGGCTTGCCCGATGACAAATGAGCATATACCGGCTCGTTTACGGTTTTGACTCCCCTGTCAAGCTCGGCGGAGTAAAGCGCGGTAACGCCGTTTTCGTTAAGGCGATAAACCGTGGCGGTATTGGGCGTGTCGCCGCTGTTTATCATTATGACCGTTATTTCGTTGTTGCCGTCCTCATCAATATCACCGCACAGAAAATGCGTGTACTGTTGTAACATTCTTCGGTTAAGCTCGTTGTTTTTAAAGCTGTATACCGCCATTTGCATTTCACTGGTGCCGTAAATTTCCCAGCCGATAAGTATTTCCGAAATACCGTCGCCGTCCAAATCGCAGAAATCCACACGGTCAACTCCGCCGGCCACTATTTTCTGCTTTGCTACCGATTTCCACTTGCCGTTTTCGCTGCAGATAGCATTTACATACATAACGGTGGATTCATCCTCGGTCATGCTGTAAAAGGCAAATGCTTCCATAATGCCGTCGCCGTTGATATCGTTCTGTACAACAGCCGAGCGGTAGTTCCCTACCGACGGATATTTAAGGGTGTACTCCCCTCCCGCAGAGGCGGAAATGGCGCTTGCTATCGGGGCGATATCGCCCGTGAGCTCGGGCGGACTTAAAAGCTCCGCGGTATCGGCGGTAAACATTTTACAGCCGCAAAGCGATATGCATATAATAAGCGTATATATCAACGCCGCAGCTTTTTTCAAGCTCATGCTTTCACCGTCCCCGCACATAAATATACATCATAGATTATATCACAGCCGATTACAAAAATAAAGACATTTTTATGAATTCTTGAAATTTCCGCAGACAAATAAAGCAGCCGCCCGAGCACAGGAAAGCTAAATACCTGTTTCGAACAGCCGTTTTGTGTATATTATTGATTTTATTTTTCATACTAACCGTATATAACGGTTTTGGAGATAATCAAAATGGGATTAATTCAATGCGCCGAAAACTGCAAATATCAGTCCGACGGCTACTGCACGCTTAACAAATGCACGGTTGTAAATTCCGTTTCGGGGGTGTGCCCGTATTTAAGCCGACCCGAGACCGACAAAAACGGCGGCTCTACTTAATAAACGCCACTGCGTCCGACAGCCGCTTGACCCCGATAAGCTTGATTCCACCGGGAGCGGAATTGATCTGCTTAAGGCACGCCGTCGGCAGTATGCAGCGAGTAAAGCCCATCCGCTCCGCCTCGTTTACACGCGCCTGTGCGCGCGGAACGCTGCGCAACTCGCCCGAAAGACCTATCTCGCCGAATGCAATCGTATTTTCGTCGATCGGTATATCGCGAAGCCCCGAAACCAGCGCCATAGCCACGGCAAGATCCGCCGCAGGCTCGTCCAGCCTTATTCCGCCGACTATGTTTATATAGGTATCAAGATTCGAGAACATAAGCCCCAGCCTTTTTTCGAGTACCGCAAGCAGAAGATTTAAGCGGTTATAATCAAAGCCGGCGGCGGTTCTGCGCGCGTTGCCGAAGCCCGTTGCCGCAACAAGCCCCTGCACCTCTGCCAATATCGGGCGCGTACCCTCGATAATGCAGGTTATGCACCCGCCCGAAACATCGCTCATTCTGCCCGAAAGCATCATAGCGGACGGGTTTTCAACCTCCGCAAGCCCCGTTTCGGTCATCTCAAAAACGCCTATTTCGTTTGTTGAGCCGAAACGGTTTTTTATCGCCCTTAAAATGCGGTAGGACTGATTTCTTTCCCCCTCGAAATAAAGCACCGTATCCACAATATGCTCCATCACCTTAGGCCCTGCGATATCGCCGCCCTTATTGACATGACCGACAATAAAGATCGGAATATCAAGGCTCTTACCCGTGCGCAGAAGCAGATTTGCCGATTCGCGCACCTGAACTATGCTGCCGGGGGACGATGAAATATCGGGGTGCTGCATGGTTTGGATCGAGTCTATCATAACAAGATCGGGACGGGCGGAATTTATGTATTCGCAAACCGTCTGAACATCGGTCTCGGTCATTACGGATACTGCGTCGCTTTCAACGCCTATGCGCTTTGCTCTTAATTTAATTTGAATCGCCGATTCCTCACCCGATACATAAAGAATTTTAATATCGCCCTGCAGCGCGTTGCAGACCTGCAGAAGTATGGTCGATTTTCCGATTCCGGGATCGCCCGAAAGCAATATCACCGAGCCCTTTACTATGCCGCCGCCGAGCACTCTGTCAAGCTCGGATATTCCGGTTACAAGGCGGTGCTCGTCCGCCGCGTTTATTTGCGACAGCGGCATTGCCGAAAATGTGTGAGCCGGCCGCGGAGCTGCAGACACCGCCGCCTTCTGCGGCAGGCGGACATCCTCAACCATTGTGTTCCATTCGCCGCAGCCTGGACATTTCCCCACCCATTTGGGCGTTTCATAGCCGCATTCGCCGCAGACAAATACCGTTTTGCTTTTTGTTGCCATTTAGCCTTCCTCCGCAATTTTATAATAATCCATTATTCCGCAAAAAATGCCGAACGCCATTTTGTTTTGGTATTCCTCGGTCTTAAGCCGTTTAAGCTCAGCGGTGTTGCTTAAAAAGCCGCATTCCACAAGCACCGCGGGCAGGGTTGCATTGTAAAGAATATAGGTGCTGCTCGTCGCCTTCTTGTTAACTCTTGTGTTTTCGGGCTGCAAAAGCCGTACTATCGCTTTCTGTATATCCTCTCCGAGCTTTTTCGATTCCTCTCTGCCCGCGCCGTAAAACACCTGCGAGCCCGCTGCGGCGGAGGTGGTGAATTTATTGAGATGTATACTCACAAACACCGCGTCGGGATAATCCTTCATAAGCTTCAATCGATTTTTAAGATCGCTTTTTTTGCGGGCGGCAATTTTATCGGTTTCAACATCGTCGGTTGAAACATCGCTGTCCCGCGTCATAACGACCTCATACCCTCCGAGCCTTAAAAATTCCTTCAGCTTTAAGGCAATTTTAAGATTTATTTCCTTTTCCACCGTTCCGTCGGACGCAACCGCGCCGCCGTCAAACCCGCCGTGACCGGCGTCTAAAATAACCGTGGGTCGTCTTCCCATCACGCTTCCCGATACCGCCAAGGTCGGAATTCTGCCGCGCATAAGCGTGCTGAAAAAAGCCAGACATAAAATCAATGATAATACCGCCGCCGTTCGTCCCTTAAACATTCCGCAATCACTCCCATACAATTAAAAATATGTTTTCATGCGGTGCCGTAGAACATTACGCCTTATCCGTATTTTAATTAATGCCTGCTGAACAATTCAAAGGTACCTTAACCCGAGCATGTTGGTGTAAACTTTTGAATTGTTCAGGTGCAAGGTTTTTTCGCAAAATTGCGCAAAAACCTTGCACTTTAAAAAGAATCACATTTTGATTCTTTTAAAAATCAGGCGACAATCAATGGAAACTGACGGTCAAAACAAAGGTTTTGACCCATAAAATCGAGATTTTAACTCGATTTTATATAATTGCATTTGCTAATGCAATTATTCAGTAGACATTAATTATTTGCCGAAATATACGCCCTTTTTGCATTGCACACTGCGCAAAGTCCGAAAAATCAAAATGCGGCGGGCTGACTTAAATCTTGAAGGCTCTCTCACTGCGTTTCTCACCGATTACCGTTTTAATTCTTAATGCCGTAAATAAATTCCCTCAGCGCGCGCGAATTGGTCTCAAAATCAACCGAGAAAAGACTGCGCCCGCCGAGCCCTCTCATTCCGCCGTAGCTGCCGCTTACAGGAACGGTCATCTGCTTTATTTCCGCGCCGCGGTATTTAGGCGCCAAAAGCAGCAACTCGGTAATCTCAAGCCGTGTGAGGTTAGTCTGTACAAGCGGCAGGACATCATTGAGCAGTCCGTTCAGCTCGGCTATATCAAGCTCTTTCGTTTTGGTGACGACCGCCTGTATGACATTTCTTTGGCGTTCTATTCTGTGCCAGTCGCTGTCTATATGTCTGCAGCGAGCATAAACGAGCGCCGCTTCCCCGTCCAAATGGTTTAGACCTGCAGTATATTTTTTTAAGCCGGTTCCCTCATTAACATAGCCTGCTTCTGCCGCAGTCAATTCAATATCGATTCCGCCGACCGCCTCTATCCCCTTTTTAAAGGTGGCAAAATTCACGCGTATGTATCTTTCAACATCCACCTTAAAGCACTCGCGCACCTCGCGCATCATAAGATCCGCGCCGCCGTAGCGGAAGGTGTGGGTCAGCCAGTCGTACTGCCCCTTGTATTTGCCGTCAAGTATCGGCATACCCATACCGCGCTCAAGGCTTGCAAGCTTTAATGAGCCGTCCTTTTTGCCGACCGACATAATCATACAGCTGTCGCCTCTTGCGTTCTCGCTGAACTCCTCGGTATACTCGTCTGTGCCTATAAGTAAAATATTTAAGATTCTTTTATCCTTGTAAATTTTACCGGTGGCGTCGATAGCGTCTTTTTCTTCAAGATCGGCTATCGCGTCGTTCATTCGGCTTTGCTCATCGATCGTTTCGCTGTCGTTTGTATCAATAGAGCCGTTCCACCTGAATTTACCGTCGCTGAATTTTATCAAATTAAGCTTTGAAAGATAAAATATTACACCGCTTGCAAGCAAAAGCACAATAACAAGCACAACTGCTGTTATAATTTTAACGGACTTTTTAATTTTTTTCATAGCTTTCTCCACACCGTTTTATTGACAACGCCTGTGTAGGACTGAATTATTTTCACGACCTTGGTCGATACATTTTCCTCTGTATAATCGGGCACGGGTATGCCGATATCACCGTTTTTATTCATTTCCACGGCGGTATTCACTGCCTGCAAAAGGCTTTTTTCATCAATTCCCGCAAGAATGAAGCATGCCTTATCAAGCGCCTCGGGGCGTTCTGTCGATGTGCGTATGCAAACAGCCGGAAATGGGTTGCCGACGCCGGTAAAAAAGCTGCTTTCCTCCGGCAGAGTACCGGAATCCGATACAACGCAGAACGCGTTCATTTGGAGCTTATTGTAATCGTGGAAGCCGAGCGGCTCATGCCGAATGACCCTCTTATCAAGCTTAAAGCCGCTTTGCTCCAATCTCTTTTTAGAACGCGGGTGGCAGGAGTAAAGTATAGGCATATCATATTTTTCGGCAAGAAGATTTATCGCCGTAAACAGCGATAAAAAGTTCTTTTCGGTGTCGATATTTTCTTCTCTGTGAGCGGAAAGCAAAATATATTTCTTAGGCTCTAAATTAAGCTTTTCAAGAATGTCGGATTGTTTTATTTCCTCTAAATTATGATGAAGCACCTCCGCCATAGGCGAGCCCGTAACATATGTGCGCTCTTTCGGCAGCCCGCACTCGGCAAGATAGCGGCGGGCATGCTCCGAATACGCCATATTAACATCGGATATTATATCTACTATCCGTCTGTTTGTCTCCTCGGGCAGGCATTCATCCTTGCAGCGGTTGCCCGCCTCCATGTGAAATATCGGAATATGCAGCCTCTTCGCCGAAATTGCCGACAGGCAGGAGTTTGTATCGCCCAAAATTAAAAGCGCGTCGGGCTTTATTTGGTTCATAAGCTTGTACGAGCAATTTATTATATTGCCTACGGTAGCACCTAAATCGTCGCCTACCGCGTCCATATATACCTCCGGATCTTTAAGCTTCAGGTCCTTAAAAAACACGCCGTTAAGATTATAATCGTAATTCTGCCCCGTGTGCGCCAAAATGCAGTCAAAATATTCGCGGCATTTGCTTATCACCGCCGCAAGCCTTATTATTTCGGGGCGCGTTCCCACTATTATTAAAAGCTTTAGCTTGCCGTTATCTTTAAACTTAACATCGTTGTAATCGGTTTTTATATTCATTACAAATTTCCCTCCGCTTCAATAAGTCCTGAAAGTCCTGAGAAAATCGTTCGCAGTGCCGTCTTGCGGTGAGCGGAGCCGTACTAAAGTACTGCCCCGAACCAAAGGCGGTGCTGCGGGCGATTTTATCGGACTTATACTTTTTCAAAGAATGTATCCGGGTGATTTGGGTCAAACTGTTCGTTTGCCCACATAAGAGTCACAAGGTCTTCCGTATCGGAAAGATTTATTATATTGTGAGTATAGCCCGGCAGCATATGCACAGCTTCTATTTTATTACCGCTCACTTCAAAACGGAGCACCTCGTCGCTGCCGATTTTTCTTTCTTCAATAAGACCGTGACCCGATACTACAATAAAAAATTCCCATTTGGTATTGTGCCAATGCTGCCCTTTTGTGATTCCGGGCTTTGAAATATTAACGCTGAACTGCCCGCAACCCGCGGTTTTTAAAAGCTCTGTAAAGCTGCCGCGTTCGTCAACATTCATTTTAAGCGGAAAGCTGACCTTTTCCTTCGGCAAATACGAAAGGTAGGTTGAATAAAGCTTTTTCGCAAAAGAGCCCTCCGGCATCTCGGGCATTAAAAGCGTTTTCGGCTGATTTTTAAACTGCTCCAATAAATCCGCAATTTCACCGAGGGTCACCCTGTGAGACACGGGAACCGCACAGTACCGCCCGTTTCTGTGTTCGCGGTCTTCCAGTGCGTCAAGCATTTCCGCAACCAAATCATCTATGTATACAAGCTCCAGCTCTGTATTGCGATCGTTCACGGTTATGGGCAGATCGTTTGCGGTATTGTGGCAGAAGGTTGCCGCTGCGCTGTTGTAGTTTGGTCTGCACCATTTGCCGAACAGGTTCGGAAAGCGGTAGACAAGCACCTTAACGCCTGTTTCCTCGGCATATTTGAAAAAAAGCTCCTCTCCCGCTTTTTTGCTTCTGCCGTAGTCGTTGTCATACCGACCTATCAGGGTCGCCTGAACAGAGCTTGACAGCATTACCGGGCATTTATTATTATGCTTTTTAAGGATATTAAGCAAATCCGAGGCAAATCCGAAATTGCCCTCCATAAACTCCGCGTTGTCCTTCGGGCGGTTTACGCCCGCAAGATTAAACACAAAGTCCGCCCTTTCGCAAAACCCGTCAAGCAGGTTCCTTTCGGTATCAATATCATACTCAAAAATTTCTTCTATTTTAATATTCCGCGTTCTGTCCTTATTATCGCGGATATTTTTCAGCGCCGCGCAAAGATTTTTCCCGACAAAGCCCTTAGCTCCCGTTACAAGTATGTTCATCCGTTACTCCTTAAAATCGAATTTAAGACCCACTGCTTCAAGCTCTTTTCTGTAAGCTATCACCTTGTCCGGCTCTGCTATTTTTGCCAAATCGACATTTCGCCTTATACTGCCGCGACGGAACGGTATCTGCAAAAAGCGCACCGCCCACATTAGCGGCAGCAGTGACGGATGATTTTTAAGGCATTTATATCTTGAAGCCATTGCGCTGCAGGTCGGAAACATTCGGTTTAAAAACAGATTTTTTCTGATAGCGTTCTCGCTGCTTTCCTCTCCCGCCGTTTTGACTGCGGCGGATAAAACATGCGTATCATGCGTGCCGTAAGAGCCGCTGCCGAAAATTGTATTTGTTATGCGGTCGGACATATTATCGGGCTCTTCCCCGCCGAACCAAACCTTAAGTGTATGCTCGGTGTTTTTGTAAAATTCCGCCAGCCGCAGCTTTTCAAGCTCACGCTCAATATAGCCGAAATCAAGACCGGGGTGCTTATCCGAAAAAACATACAAATCCGTCATATGGCGTATTCCTATGCCGCCGTCGCGGTAGTGCTTGGCATAATGGGTAAAAAGATATACATAAGTATCCTCATCCCGCATGTCATACCGACAGCCGTTACCCCGCCGTGCAAAGCGCCAGCCGTCCCCGTAATATTTATAATAATCCTTATTATAGGAGGGTATCAACCGCTTATGCAGCTCGGCATGCAAAATTCCCTTTTTATCCCATACAAGCTCATGATCGCTTTCGAGCACCTCATTAAAGCCGAGCGCAGTCATAATCGGGCGTATTTTTCCGTACTGCTCATATCTTATAAGTATATCCGCGTCTCCCATTAATCTAAGCTCGGGCTGCGGATAAATAAGCTTAAGGCATGCGCCCTTAAGCGGCATATAATCGATTCCGTTTTCATCGAACGCCTTGTATATGCAGTCAAGCGCGTAAAGCTGATTCTGCGAAAATGCGACGCTCTTGAAAGTCGCAAGCTCCAAAATCCGCATTATATCCTCCGGCGGGGTAAGAGATGAATACTTAGCGCCGTAATAGATTACCGGTATTATCTGATGCTTTTTTGCAGTTGTCAGCGCCTCTTCCCAGTCAAAGTCCCCCGGAACCGAAACACTCTCGCCCGTAAGCGCGCTTTTTACAAGCTTTAATATGCCGATTTGAAAGTCAGTCATTTTAAATTCTCCGAATTATAAATTTAATTCCGCAAGCTCCCTTTGTATATATGCAAGCGCCGCAATTTTCGCCTTGGTCTCTTCAACATTCAGCATTTTTGTGTTATGCGAATTAAATTCCGACAGCGTGTTGCGTTCCTCATCGCCCTCGCTGAAGTATTTATCGTAGTTAAGACCTCTGTTATCCGCCGGCACGCGGTAGAACTCTCCCATATCCACTGCCTTCGCGCATTCCTCGTTGGTAAGCAGCGTTTCGTACATTTTCTCGCCGTGGCGGATGCCTATGACCTTTATATTTTCAGGATTTCCGCCGAACAGCTCGCAAACCGCTCTTGCCTGTGTTTCAATTGTGCAGGCGGGCGCCTTTTGTATAAGCAGATCTCCGTTCTCTCCGTGTTCAAAGGCAAACAAAACAAGGTCGACCGCCTCTTCAAGCGACATTATAAATCGTGTCATTGTAGGTTCCGTTATGGTTATAGGCAGACCATTTTTTATCTGGTCGATCCACAGCGGGATAACACTGCCGCGCGAGCACATAACATTACCGTAACGCGTGCAGCAAATCTTGGTTTTGCCCGAGCTTCTCGAACGCGCAACCGCGACCTTTTCCTCAAGCGCCTTTGTGATTCCCATTGCGTTTATGGGGTACGCCGCCTTATCCGTAGATAAGCATATCACACTTTCCACCCCTTCGTCAATAGCGGCGGTCAAAACATTATCCGTTCCGATAACATTTGTGCGCACCGCCTCCATGGGGAAAAACTCGCAGGACGGCACCTGCTTGAGCGCCGCGGCGTGAAAAATATAATCTACGCCGTGAACGGCGTTTTTAATCGACTGAATATCCCTCACATCGCCTATGTAGAATTTTATTTTATCCGCCGACTCGGGCATTTTGTTTTGGAATTCGTGGCGCATATCGTCCTGCTTTTTCTCATCCCTTGAAAAAATGCGGATCTCGCCTATATCCGTTTCAAGAAAGCGGTTAAGCACGGCGTTGCCGAACGACCCCGTCCCGCCGGTTATCATTAAGGTTTTGTTTTTGAACAGTGACATTTTAATACCTCATTTCAAAGCTTGCTTAATTTTTATTGTGGATATTTTTCACTCAACACACAACATTAAGCATTCGCATTATTTATGTATTCCTTATATGATTTCTCCAAATCAATAACAGTGTAATAGTGGTGTCCGACTCTTTCTTCTTCCGGAGGCAATGTCATATAATCACCGTAAAGCGCTGTGAGATATTCATGGGTTTTCGCCGGCAGAACAACCTTTATACCTTCAAATTCTCCCTCAATTCCATCGCCGAAATACGCTTTGGGCATTATTTCCTTTTCAGCCCAAGCGCCGCAAAAATTTACAATGATTTCAGCATCTTCGTACGGAATTTTTTTATACATCGTATCAAGGCGTCTGACAGATGCTCTATAATCGGGAAGCAATCTTGCAATAGCTCTTTTCACTATTGCTCTGAATTTATTTTTCGAAATATTACCCGATACAAATACAAAGCCGACCGAGATTTTCAAGATTTTCTCTTTCAGTCCTAACAACTTTCCCTTTATGCCTGAACGCGAATAACCGTCCAAAGGGAAAATATCAACATAAACACCGTGATTCATTTTAATTTTTGAAGTGCTTTTTTCAATAAACGCAGTATCGCTTTGTCTCAATTTTGCAAAAGGATTAGGGTAATTTTTATCCGTAATATATGTTTGTAAAAACATATTACTCGGCAGTGATTTTTGTGCTGCTATTAAAAATTTTTCATAGTCACCCCTCGGGAGCGCCACATCAATATCATCATCCCACGGAATAAAACCCTTATGTCTGACCGCACCTAAGGCGGTTCCGCCGACGACAAAATACCTCAGCGAATTTTCATTGCATATCTCTATAAAGTGTCTGAAAATTTCAAGTTCAATTTCTTTCAATTTTTTCATATCTTCCATACACTTACACCCTTTTAATCAAAGCCTTTATTGCCTTTGTCATTTCCTTGGGATTCAACGCCCTTAACATCAGCGTGTTGCTGTATCTTATGGGTCTTATTATGAATCCGATTATTACATTCGTGAATATCTGCGTCACGAGCGAAGCCAGCGCCGCTCCCATAATTCCCGTTATCGGTATTAAAATATAGTTGAGCGCCACATTTGCAAGCGCGCCGGAAAGATTTATTATCCAAAGATATTTTTGTTTGTTCTCCGCCAAGATCCATATGTTTCTTACAGAGCCGAGATACGAAAAGGTTGTATACCACACAATAAGCTTAAGCGCATTTATCGACGCCGAATAAGCCGCTCCGTAAAGTATTTTGATAATAAGACCGGAGAAAAGCGTTATAACAAGACTTTGCAGCAGGGAAAGATAGATTATAATCCCATAAAGCCGGCACATGTCCTTTTCATAACGAATTTCATCTGTTTTTTTGTCATCGAATATCAACGGTCTGAAAGAGTCTATTATCGCCACGAAAACAAATCCGGTCATTCCCGCACAGGTAACAGCAGCCGAATAATATCCCGTCGCCGCATCGTTTATCATAAGCTTAAGCATTATCCTGTCGGTTTGTGCGAATATTGCTATCATCATATTTGATACTATGTAATATCTACTTTTGGAAAACAGATGTTTAGCTGTATTAAAATTAAATCTTAGCGGTCTTCCGCCGAGTTTTTTGTATACAACAGTAGCGCCTAAAGCTATTATCATATAATCAAGAGCATTTGAAACGGCAAACCAATATATGCTTTTTTGTGTTGCCAAAAGATATATTTTATATCCCGAAACAAGAATGTAAGCCGCTAACGATACTACCGAAGAATACTTTGAGAGTAATTTTGCCTGAAACCAGTAAATCACCATTTCAAAACTTTGAAAAATAAGTAAAATGCTATACAATGCACATACAATAATAGTATCTTTTTCTCCGTGGTTGGCTATTGTTGAAAATGAAATCACACCGCCGATGCACAATATCGAAGAAATAAAAGCCATAAAAATTGAAGTTCCGAGTATTTCGCCCTCCTTTTCCGGAGTATTCACGATTTCCTGTACCAATACACCTGTAAGGCCTAAATACATAATAGGTGTTACAAATGCTACAATCGATGCCGCATAGTTTATAAGTCCAAAGTTGGACGGGCCTAAAAATCTTGCCGTAAGCATGGAAATAACCAAGCCGAGCAATGATTTTACAATCTGTATCCCGATTATCCATGAGGCGTTTTTAACAACTCTGTTTTTGTTCATTATCCACCTCACAAAATCTTAATTTAACTATCTGTTTTATTGCCAAAAAAACTTATACGGGCATATTTCAAGCTGATTCGGAATGAGAGCCTCTAAAACAAAGAGAACTATAAAGAAAACCCCAAAGACAAAATTGACAACATTTCTTTCACCCTTATTGCCCAAAAATCCGGGTGCGTTAGGTATGCATGCCATTATAAACAAATTCGGATACGCCGCAGCACGCAGCAGCGTGCTTCCCGAAAATAAAACACTGCACGCTATGGAAAACATAAGCACTTTTATTCCGGTAATCATATGCACATTTTTATTTGCAATATCGTTTTTAACATTATAGTTAGCCGTCACAAGGAAATAAGAAAACAGCACCGTTAAAACAGTAAAAATAAATGCGCCGCCCAATTCAATTTGCGTATTCGTTTTATCGGTATCAAAAATATCACTTATATACTGCAATATTCTGCCGCGCGCAAAAAACGATATTATCATTCCGACAATGTACGGAACTATATTGATTTTTGTTTTTTTGCTGCAAGCCAAACCCAAAACCGGTAAAAATACGATTGCCGAACGGTGAATGGAGAAAGCAATCAAAACAATGCCGATTGCAATAAATAAATTAATTATTTTATCCGATCTTTTCAATGCCAAATATGCCAACATACAAAGCGACATAGCAATCGTTTGCCGCAACCCCGATATGCTGAAAACAAAAAATTGAAAGCAGATAAAAATCAACAGCGACATTGTGACATTTTCGGATACTGTTTTTATAAAAAAGTATAAAGCTGTGCACAGCAGCGCATATATAAATACAGTAAACCACTGAAAGCTTATTCCGGCTTTTGAAAACAGCTTCATAAGCTGAATATAGCCTGTTTCAAAATAGACATAATCAACATTTTCCCAGCTTTTAAATTGACTTATCAGGTATTGCTCTTTATAGCCAATGATGTCAATTCCAACTGTTTCTTTTTTCAGTGACAGTATTAAAAAAATAGCTAGTATTCCTATTTTCAAAATAGTCTTCTCCGCTTTTTTATTATCGGATATAAGCGATTTACATATAAATGCCGTAATCAATAAAAAAGCAATTAAAAATAAATAAATTTGCAACTGAACAACTCCTATGCTTTTATTTGACAACTATATAAATCATAATATTCTTTAAATCTTTCATTCATATCAAATCTTCTCGCTTTTTTTAGGCAAGCCTCCATGCTATAAGGCTTTGCTTCGCAAATCCGTATTATTTCGTTATACATAGCGTCGATATCGTTTTTTGCCACTGCCGTCCCGCAGGTTTCGTCAAGCATTTCGGGGCTGCCGCCGGTATTGAATGTTACAACCGGAGTACCGCAGGCGAGGGCTTCCATATTAACAGTCGGATAATTTTCTTCCCTTGTGGGGTTTGCAAAAACATCTGCCGCCGAACATATTTTTGCAAGCTCGGTTTGATTCTGCGTTCTGTGAATCGAAATAATATTTTCCGGCAACAACTTATCGACATTATCGTCAGTGCCCACCAAAACCACCTTGTATTTTTCCTTATCAAGCCGTCTTGCCAATTCAACGAATACATCCAAGCCCTTACGCCTTCCCCAGCCGAACGCAACCCCCAAAACAATATATTTATTCTCTAAAGCGTATTTTTTCCTGAAATCGCTTTCGGTCGGTTTAAAAACATTAAGGTCAATACCGTTGTTAATAACCTTAACGGGATAATCCTTTAAATATGATTCCTTAACAAGGCTTGCCAGCCACTCCGACGGAGTAACTATCGTCATATTTTCAACACCGGTAAACCATTTTTTTTTAAGGCGGTACATATATTTTGAATTATCAAAAAGGCTTTTCGGATATTCCTTATATTGCGGACAGCCGTAACAGCCCGTTTTCCATTTATTACATCCGACAATATCAAAATTCGGGCAGTGACCGGTAAAAGCCCAGCAATCGTGTAAGGTCCAAACCGTTTTTATATTATGCTTTTTTATGTATTTAAAAAGCATAGGAAGATTTATATACGCTTCATGCAAATTGTGAAGCTGAATTATATCCGGTTTAAAACCGGATATAACCTTCAAAAGCCTTTCGGTTGCAATTTTCGAGTGCATATTATGTCTGCCTGTTATTCTGTCAAGCAAAACATTAATTTTTCTGTGATTATTATTTTGAATTATATATAAATTCCGACCTGTTTTATTACCCGACGAAACCTCGGGAGCGGCGCAAAGGGTTTCCTGTTTTTCATCAGTGCAAACAGCCGATATTCCGAACATTATTTTACCGGTGCTTCCAACCGCACCGCCGTTTATCTGAACAATATTCAAAGTTACCGCCTCCAGAGTTTATTTATGCTTTTTAGCGAATCCTATCAAGTCAAGAATTCTGTTTTGTTTTATAACAACAATTGCCGCAAGCGTCAAAGAAACTGTCAGCAAATAATTAAACATAACAGACAAAATACCTACCGGGGAAGCAAATTTCGGTAACGGTTCGTATTTCACCATTACAAGAAAAAAACCGTGCATCAAATAAATTTCTAAAGATTTCTTGCCTGCATAGGAAAGAAATTTCCAAATCTTCAAACTGTTGATTTTTTTTATACTTTTCGAAATCAAACCGCATACCGCAATGCTGCCGAAAAGGGAAGCTGTTATACGCAGCATTATCCCTGTCAAATTTTCATCAATTGCATAAAAATTAAAACGAAGCATCAAAGCAATCCAAACCGCAAAAGCAAATGCCACAACTGATTCTGTTGCAAATGATATCTTGGTAATATCGATTCTTTTTTTAAATTCAGAAAACATATATCCCAAAAAGTAAAACGGCATGTAATAAAGCGTTAATTTAATACAAAGAAATTTTAAACCAAACTTAACTCCTATTAACACCAAAATAACCATTCCCAAAAGATAACCCAAAGTAAAAATCAAAAACCGAAACAATTCGCTTCGATTATCGGCAATTTTTTTACAAATAAACCGAGCAGTTCCATAAATCATGACTATTGTCCAAAGTGAAAACAGGAACCAATAGCCTGTATCCATATTGAACATAATGAATTTGATATTTAAGTACGATGTTTCACCGAATATTATACCGCGAATCAAAAAAGTCCAAGTTGCCCAAGGCAAAAGATAAGAAAATGTTTTTTTGCCCACAAACTCAATATAATCTTTGAGTGTTGCTGCCGGGCGGCTGTATTTTGTAACATATCCGCTTATCAGAAAAAATAACGGCATTTGAATTGTCCATAAAGCATTGAATAAAAATGAGGATTCTGAATTGTCGGTGCAACCGGTCATTGTATGATCCAAAACTACCAAAAGTATGGCTATACCCCTCAGGACATCAATGGTTATGTTTCTGTCACTGTTTTTTTCCATGATTATTAATCCTCATTATAAAATTTCATTCCAAATGCCTTAGCGGTTTTTTTCAGCAAATGAAAAAGCCATTTCGGGGCGTGCCAGCTGATCTGCGCCATAACTTCAAGCTTGATTTCGGTAAAATAGCTCACAGTAGGTCTTTCCGGCAATTCAAAGCCGTTTTTCTTTAAATACCTTTTTGCCTTGTGCAAAAGCTTTCCTTTTCTTATCACATCAAGAATATCAAAGACGCCGTTGTGGCTGAACATGCAGTTTCCGTTTGCCTCTTTGGCGTATTTGGTCAAGGTGGGTTCATATTGCCACGGTGATAAATCTTCTTTAACCGAATTTTTTAAGAAGCTTTTATTCCAAATAGCGGGATAAAGATTCACCGAATATCTTTCATTCAAATCAATAGAGCGAAGTGACTCAATATCTTCATATTTTTTTGGGTTCAAATATCTTCTGTCATATAAAAGCAGATAGTCTATTTGTTCTTTTTTCGCCCTTTCAGCCAAATAATCAAGCTTTTCGGCATATGTTTTTTCAATTAAAAAATAATCGTCTAATGTCAGCAACACATAATCGGTATCAATAAAATCCAACGCATATTTAATGCGTGCCGGAAAATCAAGCCCGCCGTCCGCAACAATAATTTCAACATTCTCGTACTGCTTGTCCGTAGGGCAATCGGTCACCATATAAACCTTCCATAATTCGCCGACCCAATTCTTCTTTAGAAATTCAATATGTAAATCCCATAAATCGGAGAATTTATTGCAGGTACTTATAAGCAGTGATACATTATTGTTCATTTATTCACCTGTTTTCTGTAAGCTCGTTAAACATTTTTTCCGAAAGAGTTAAATTCCGCTCCTTGCTGTGATGCTCATTTAATATTTTCTCGGATGTGTCATACAGCCTTTTTTGCAAATCGCTGTCATTTATCAAATTGCTTATTTTTTCTTTAAGCAGCTCCGTATTCTTATCTGTACACATAACCGCACACCCGACAGAGCTTAAATAACCTATTACGCCGCAGTCCGAATCGCCGTAAGCCAATATTTGAGCGCCCGAGGCGATGGCGTCGGCAGCCTTGGTTGAAAGAGAATATTTGGTTATGATTATGTTCTTTTTTTCAAAGCCCTCGGCAACCACTACAATATCGCTGTTATGAATTATTTGCATAACCTCCTTGTAGGGAATAGCTCCTTTATAGTCAATACCCGTCTTTCCTTTTAATACCTTAATATATTTTTTATCCCTTTCGGATGAGTAAATTTGCAATTTATAATCGGGATTTATTTCAAAAAGAGCCTTGCCGATATCCGCCAGAGACCGGTTTCTGCCAAGTCGAATATTTCCGCAATAGGTGATTACGGGATTTTCCTTGTCAATTTCTTTGAATTCGCGTCTCTCTATATCTGAGATAAGATAAATCGTTTCACCGTTCAAGCCGAATTCGCTGTTATATTTATCCCTTATTTTATCGCTTATGTAAAACGCCGAGCCCTTATGCTTAAAAACATTGCGGATAAAAGCCTTGTATTTTTTTCTGTAAATACGGTAAAACGGCGAAAGTGAAAATCTGTCATTGAAATAGTAATCGTCCCCTATGCAGGACATAATGGGGATATTGTATTTTTCCGCAACATATACCGCTATTTCGGGAATAAAAAAATCATCGGAAAAAGCCAAAAAAACACATTCGGGTTTAAATTCATCAAGCCAATTATTAAGCTTTTCGGTATTCCAGTATTTCTTCTTCCACAGCCATTTTCTTGCCAAATGCTTGATTGAGGTATCTCTGCTGCCTATTTTATACAGTTTATCGACAAAAGCGTTACTCACTTCCAAATCGTTGTTCTGCCAATCGTCAGGCAACTCGTTATAATTAAAAATTTTACCGATCTCGTTTATTTTGCCGAGCCGTTTTTTTAAAAGATATTGGTCGGTTATTTGATACAGCGAGCCGCAATGCCCCTTAACCGGTGTTTTGGTATTTGAAAAAATCTGACGGATATTTTCTTTTTCCCAATTATGAAAATAAGCATCAAATGCTCTCGAAGTCATATTTTTGTTATAAGGCACTGTACCAACTATTAATATCCTATGATGCATTTAAATACTCTCTTTCTTAACGAAAACAGCTCTACTTTCTCAATACAAAGCGATAAGAAAGCTCTTTTAATGAACTTGGCATATGCACAAAAAAGTTTATAGCAATAACGTTTTGAATATACTCCGCTTTAGTAATCATTTTTTTCTCAAGCATATATTTTCCTATTGTCTTCCAACCGGAAATTTGTTCTTTTCTTCCTCTTCTTTTGATCATTCCGTTTCCAACACGCGCATAAACCAGTGATTCCTCCATGTTTGCAAACTTATAACCAACAGCTGCGGCTCTGACCCAAAGATAATAGTCTTCTAAATACGGCATTGGCATATACGACCCGATTTTTTCTATCATACTTTTTTTAAAAACAACAGTCATATGATTTATAGGATTTCGGCGTTTTATATAATTCCGTATTTCACTGTCAGTCAATGGCATTTTTTTTGAATGTTCCGACTTTGTATAATCATCAATAAACTCTTCTATGGACGATCCGAAAACCGCAATATCTTTGTTTTTTTCCAAAAAAGCCATTTGTTTTTCAAAACGATTAAATGCCGATATGTCATCACTGTCAGCTCTTACAATAATTTCGTTCCTACATTTTTCAATTCCGAAATTTAACGCTTTTCCAAGTCCCTCATTTTTCGGTAATCTATATACTGCCATTATTTCCGGAAACAATGAAACATATTTTTCTATCACCGCATCAATTTCATCATTTAACGGACCATCACAAACTAAAACAAATTCATTGGGTTTTAGTGTTTGATTGATTAAATTGCTTTCAAGTGCGGAATCGAAAAAATTCGGATTTTCTTTATTATAGACTGACATTAATAATGAAAAATTCATATTGTACCCTCCGTTCTTTTCAGAGATTCATTAAAATCACAGATACAATAGTTTTCATTGTATTCACTCATACTGCGGTCATATATTAAAGTGCCAAACGCCTTACCGACAGCATTGATGCAATGTTTCAGCGGTTGTAATGCCCACCCCGCACAACTTACTAATTTTATTTTCTTTCCGTGCGTTTCGGAAATTGTTTTTACAATTTCCGAAGTGTTGCAGTATTCTTTATTTTGCGGAAAAAAAGTGCCGATTTCTTCATTTTTAATTAAAATTCTCACAAATTCACAAAGATTTTCGATATAAATCATTGAACGCATATTTTTAACTTTTGGAAAAAACGGGAACTTCAATGCAATTTTTCTTAATGCTTGATAATTTCCCCTGCAATTTTCACCATAAACCATTGGTGGTCTTAATATTACAAGCCGTATTTTATTTTTTGTTAATTCTTTTAATAATTCCTCAGCCTGCAATTTCGACTTTCCGTAATTGTTTTTAGGATAAGGTGTTGTATCTTTAGTTATTACTCCTTCGTTTAAACCATATACACTCATTGAACTCAAAAAAACAAATTGCTTTACTCCGTCCTCTATTGATTTTTTCGCGGTTTCAATTGCTAAATCTCTGTTCACTTCATAATAAAGATGCTCATTTTTTTCATTTTCCTTTTGGTGGGCTATTCCCGCAACGTGGAAAACAGCGTCATACGGTGAAAAGTCCTTTTCTTTCCACCCGCCGCCTATCATATCAACGGTATCTACCGTGTACTCATCGGGAAAATTTGTATTTATATAGTTTTCAAACGACGTGCCTATATAGCTGCCCGCGCCTGTAATAAGAATTTTTTTCATTTTACGGCAACCCGCCTTTACAGTTTCGCTCTGTTCCCTCAATAACAAACATAGGTATTGCCGAAACAACAATACCTATGAAAAACAATATCTCCGCCTGACATGGGCATTAGAGATAACATTACTTTTAGAATTATATCATGCTCACATATAAATGTCAAATATTTAATTAACCGTTAACAAGCGCATAAAGCTCTGAAATAACCTTATTTATATCTTTATTATATTCTGCATTTACCGCAACACCGGCGGTATCGGTCATAAGTGTTGTGATTGGGTAAAGACTTTTTACGCCCGATACTGTACCGTCGGCGGACGGAATATATTTTTGTGCTTGATATGGTTCGCAGAGAGTTACGGTTGAGCTTTCTTCTAACTGGAAACTATTAATGTCAACATATGAATAACTTCTATATTCAGTAGAAGGAACACCGACAGAAATTATTGATTTTCCTGAAATTGAGGTTAATGTTTTATGTGTCCAGCCTGTAACGGTATAGACGTTGTCTATTTTCGAAGAAGTGCCATCGTTGTAAAAAAAACAAAATACAGCATCTGCGCCAGAAGTTGTTTGCCCACTGCGTAAGACTGTTTTAACGTCAAATGAAACCGTATATTGTGTATTTGGTTTAAATGCAATAGGAGAATTTTTAATGGTTACTCCACTCGAAAATCTCACACAATTTTTATTTTCAAATATTTCCTCCGAATAAGCTGTAGCACCTTTATATACTTGCTGTGGAGTTGTTAAGTTCTTCCCATACCTCGTCACATTAACACTTGTTAAATCCGAGATATAAGGTGTATATGCGGTTGGTGTTGTACCGAGTTCCAATTGCGGTTTAAACACGAGGTTGCTTACTGTCGTTCCTTTTTTTATTATTATGGAAATTCTTGCAAACTCCGCTGTGTCATTCTTCTGAAGCCCGGAGCCTGTATCACTGAAACCGTTTATTGTTTGCAGGGAATATGTGTCCGCGCTTCCGCCCGACGGACAGCCGCTCAAAACATAATTGCCGCTTGCCCAATCGCTTTTATTTGCGCTTAACACGAATTCCGAACGTCCTGTTGCCGTGCCGTTTGCAGTTATCGTGCCGTCGGAATTTACCGTATAAGCTATTCCCACTTGATTTGTCATAGAAGAATGAAAATACGGAAACGGCAATAAATTTTTGCTTTTCAATTTAACGGTAAGCGTGTGCTCTAACGGTGATACATCAGTAAGCCTTACCGCCTCGCCCGAGGCGCTGCCGCGGAGGGCACCCGAAAAGGAATTGTTCGCATATGTGCGCTCTGCCTTTAAAGCCTCAGCCACCGCCTTGCCGCTCTGTGCGTTTTCCGATGTCGGGGAATAGGCTCGGTCGGTAACAGCATCCTTTCCGGGGTCGCCTTTATCACCCTTGTCACCTTTAGCACCCACAGCTCCGGTGTCGCCTTTGTCTCCTTTATTGCCCTGCTCTCCTTTATCGCCCTTTTCTCCTTTGAGCGCAGCCAATTGCTCGGCGGTAAAATCGGAATAGGTGAATGCGTCCCCCTTATCGCCCTTGTCGCCTTTATCACCCTTGTCGCCCTTAAAGGCGCCGCTGTCGGCGTCCGATCTGACCGACTGCGCCAGCTGCTCCGCAGAATCCGCAATAGCTACCAGCTGCTCATATTCGGTGGGAGTCGGTTCTGCGGGAGTTGCCCCCTCACCGTAGCCGCTCGGCTTTACGCTTACCTGCGAAATCTGCGTTGTCGCACGTTTATCGCCCGATACGCCGAAAACCGACACCGTAAAGGCGGGTGCCTTTATCACCTCATGCGGTATGCAGCACTCGTTCTCGCCCGTGCAAAGCTTGCCGTTTTCGTTAAGCACCACGCTGATTTTTGTTTCTCCGTTTGTGAATACTGCGGTTTTGGCAAAGCCGTCCCACTCAGCGGGGAAATTGAAGTGTATTTTTTCAAATAAAACGCTGTCGGCAACGGCAGTGCCGTATGTCACTATGCGGCCGCCGTCAAAAATATCAATATTTATCAATTTTATTCCTCCGTTGCGCCGCAAAAAGCCTTCGGGCAAATTGCCCTAACCTCTGCGCGGCGATTGTTTTTAGGTATCAAAACAGAGAGCCTTGGTTTCGCCCCTTCCTTTCCCGAAATTATTCCGATACTCATATTGGAGAAATAAAAATTCTTACCGATTTGTAAACCCAAAGCGCAGAAATACCTAAAAAACGGACGCACGGAGGAACCGTGCGCCCGACAGGCAGCTGCAAGCTTTAAAATTTGTTTTTGGGTTTTAATTTTCCGCACAAAGCGAAACGGTCTTTTCGCACACACCGCAGTTATCACTCATTGCGGTAAGCGTAAAGCTCACCTGTCCCTGCTTCGGCTTTATTGCAATGCGTATCTTACCCATATACATTTTGCGGTCGGTGTTTGCAACATTGTTATGGTCGCAGTTATCAGAACCTGTGCCTATAATTTTTGCGGGCGCAGTGACAGAAAAATGAACATATTCCGCCGCGTCAGGCACGGTAAGACCGTTTTCATCAACGCATTCACAGGTAAACAGCGCTATATCGCTGCCGTTTGCGGTAAAATCATTATCCTGCGTAAGCTTTAACGCTGCAGGTCTGCCTGTTGTTACGCGCTTATCGCAGCATACCTCTTTGCCGCCGATATAGCCCTTCACCTCAAGCGTTCCCGGTATATATTCAACGCTCCACTCGCCGTGACCGTATTTCTCAATCTGCCGTTTGCCGAGCGGCTTGCCGTTTAAGAAAAGCTCCAGCTCCTCGCAATTGGTATAAACCGTAACGGGTATTTCCCTGCCCTCAAGTCCTTTAAAATTCCAGTGCGGCACTATGTGCGCCATCGGGTCTTTAGTCCAATGCGATTTATTCTGATAAAACGCACCCTTTTTTTGCAGGAATAAATCAAGAGCACCCGAGCAGGAGCATACGCGCGGCCATGCCGCCTCTCCCCTGTGCTCAACCGCCGCCCACTGGTAGCAGCCAAACACATAAGAGCGCTTACGCAGGAATTTATAGGTTTTCTCGCGCCCTAAGAACCAGTCGTTTGTATCTCTGTCCTTATCCCTTATTCTGCCGGAAACGGCTGTATCGAAATTCCAGTCGCGCGTAGTACCCGTAGCGCAGCATTCCGAGGCAAATATCGGCTTATCCGGGCGCATTTTATGAACCGCGTCGTAAATGCCAAGGTTATAATTTATGCCGACGGCGTCGCACTCATCGTAAATTGTGGATTTATCGGGCGTTCTGTCCTCCGCAGCGGTTATCGGTCTTGTGTAGTCAAGCTTTCTTATATGCGCGGCAATTGCCTTGTGCAGCCGTTTACCCGTATCGGTTATATGGAACGGCTCTTCGTTGCTTGTCGACCACATTATAACGCTCGGGCGGTTGCGGTCGCGCTTTATAAGGGAATCGAGCTGCTCCATAGCCTCCTTTGTGCTTTCAAACCACCTTGCCTCGTCCATAACCAAAAAGCCCTGCTCGTCAAAAGCGTCCATATAGCTCTCTGTCTGCTGATAATGACTTGTGCGGTAGCCGTTAGCCCCCATTTCCTTCATAAGAGACACCTTGTATTTTGCTATGTTTTCGGGCACGGCTAGCCCTGTGAGTCCGAAATCCTGGTGTGAGCACACGCCGTTTATAAAGGTGGGCTTTCCGTTTAAGAAAAGTCCCCTGTCGGCGGTTATTTCCACCGTTCTGAAGCCTATACGGGTAGTGTTTTCATCTATTTCTTCGCCGTTTAGCTTCAGCACGGTTTTAACGGTATAAAGGTTGGGGTTATCGCAGTCCCACAAAAGCGGGTTTAGGACCTCGGCGCTGTATTTTATAACGCCCTTATCGCGCAGCTCCACCGCGCCCCCGCCCGTGGCAACAGCCAAAACAGAGCCGTCCGCGCCGATAACGCGGCTTTCAAGGGTCACTTTTTTATTTTCATAATCCGTATTAACAACCGTTGCTTCAAAATTTATCTGCCAGCGGTTATCGTCAAGCTTTTTATAGGGTGCGTACACGCCCCATAAATCTATCGCAACAGGCTCTGTAACAGTCAGGTGAACATCGCGGTATATTCCGCCGCCCTGATACCACCAGCCCTCAAAGCCCTCGGTATTGACATATACCGCAATTATGTTTTCCTTATCGTAATAAACATAATCGGTAATATCTATTTCAAAGGTGTTATAAGCGGAAAAATTGTGGTACATAAGGCAGCCGTTTAAGTATACGGTGGATTTCCCCGCAATACCGTCAAACCTTAAAAGTATGCGCTTGTTCTCGCTGCCCTCGGGCATATTGAAATGCTTTCTGTACCACGCGTTATCATAGTGCAGATAACCGAGAGCGCAGTTTTCGTTTTCGCTGTTATCCTGATACACCACATAATCATGCGGAAGATCTACCCATTCCCATTTTTCGGGATTTATCATTCTGCCGCCGTATGAATCGGGAGTGTCAGGGTAATTATATGCCGCAGGTCCCGACAATTTGCGCTCGGTTTTGCTTTGTGAATATATAAAGCCCTTATTCTGTGAAATGGGTTCCGCTATATCTCCCTTATGAAATATCCAGCCGCCGTTTAATATTATTTCCTTTCGCATATCGCACCTCTCATAAGATCGTTGGGGATTGCTTTTTCCCCTGCATTATAGCACCGCCCGCTTTAATTGTCTACCATTATTTTCATAAATTTCGTACTTTTCCGTAAACACCGTTTATTCGCTTCGTATCACGAGCTCCGCAGGCTTTATCGCCGCCCACATATTCTGCTTCCAAAGCATTTCGGCGGTTATTTTTATCTTGCCGGGGTTTGTTGTTGATTTTATAAGCACTGTTGCAATTCCCGCCTCGGCAGGGGTTTATGTGGTACCCGCGGTTATGCGAAATTCCCGGCCATACGCCGTAGCCGCAAATCCGCTTATTATTCACCACATCGATATATTGACTGTTATTCTCCGTAAATGCGTCAAATTGGTGCAGCATGCGCTTTACCGCCTCGGTCATAGGAAAATCCCCCCCTGCCGCTATCTTAATTGATAACAGCAGGGGGGGATTTTTCAATTATTCCGCATTATTTAATCGGGTGAGTCCAGCCCTTTGTATCCGGCAGCCTGCCCCACTGAATACCTGTTAAGGTATCATAAAGGTGCTGCGTGACCTCGCCTATTTTGCCGCCGTTAATGGTGTACTTAACGTCCTTATAGCAAAGCTCGCCTATGGGCGACACTACCGCCGCGGTGCCGCAGCCCCAAGCCTCCTCAAGCGTACCGTTTTTAAGCGCTTCACCGAGCTCATCTACGCTCAAAAGCCGCTCGTTTACGGTGTAGCCCTCACTTTTTAAAACCTCTATGCAGGATTTGCGGGTAATACCGGGGAGTATTGAGCCTGTAAGCGCGGGGGTGACTATTTCGCCGTCAATTTTAAACATAACATTCATAGCGCCCACTTCTTCAATATATTTGCGCTCAACGCCGTCAAGCCACAAAACCTGCGAATAGCCCTTTTCCTCGGCTTTTTCGCCCGCGCGGTTGCTTGCGGCATAGTTTCCGCCGCACTTAGCGTAGCCCGTGCCGCCGCGTACCGCGCGCACATCCTTATCCTCAATCATAATTTTAACGGGGTTAATGCCCTCTTTATAATAGCTGCCGACAGGAGAAAGGATAATAACAAAGGTTGCGTGATGAACCGCGTGAACGCCTAAGTTTTCATCGTTACCGAACATAAAGGGGCGAATGTAAAGGGAAGTGCCCTCGGCAGAGGGTACCCAATCCTGCTCAAGGCTTATAAAGGTATCCAATATCTGCATAAAGTCGTCTTCGGGTATCTGCGGCAGGCATAGGCGCTCGGCAGAGTTGTTCATACGCTTTATATTCTCGGTCGGGCGGAAAAGCTGCACCTTGCCGTCCTTGCGGCGGTAAGCCTTTAACCCCTCGAATATTTCGGAGCCGTAGTGCAGCACGGTAGAGGCGGGGTGCAGCGAAATATTGCCGAACGGCACAATTCTCGCGTCATGCCAGCCCTCCTCGCGCGAATAGTCCATCATAAACATATGGTCGGTGAAAATTCTGCCGAAGCCTAAGGTACCGCTGTCGGGCTTTTCCTTTAAAGCAGAGGCTTTTGTAATTTTAATATCCATTTTTAACACCGTTCCTTTCAAAGCTCTGCGCCTGTTTTAAGCGCCTTTAAATTCACATCCAGCATATCGGCGTGTTTTGCGGAAATAACCTTTTTAAGCGCCGATAAAACGCTTTCCTCTTTAAACTCGCCCATAACCTTTAAAATATTGCCCATAAGTATCATATTTGCAAGGGTGGGTATGCCGTTTTCGTTTGCAAGGCGGGTTGCGGGCACATAATAAGCCGTAACGTCGGTGCGGTTTACCTTGCGCTCAACAAGTGTTGAGTCAACAAATATTGTGCCGCCCTCTGCCACGGCGCTTTCGTAGCGGTCAAGCGAGGGCAGGTTCATGGCTATTAACACATCCGGCTTTGAAACTATGGGCGAGCCTACGGGGCTATCGCTTATAATAACCGAGCAGCTTGCCGTGCCGCCGCGCATTTCGGGCCCGTAGGATGGCAGCCAGCTTACCTGCTTTTCCTCAATAAGTCCCTTATACGCCGCAAATTTTCCCGCAAAAAGTATGCCCTGACCGCCGAAGCCGGCGAATAAATACTGCGTTGTGCTCATTTTGTTTCCTCCTTTGCGGCTGACCTGTCCTTATAAACGCCGAGGGGATAGTATGGTATCATTTTTTCCTCTATCCATTTAAGGGCGTTCTGTGGGGTAAGCCCCCAGTTGGTCGGGCAGCTTGAAATAACCTCTACAAGCGAAAAGCCCTTGCCGTCTATCTGATTTTGGAAAGCATTTTTAATAGCCTTTTTCGCGTTTTTAACATTTTTAACATTGTTCACAGCAACGCGCTCCAAATACTCCGCGCCGTCCAGCTGTGACAGCAGCTCGCACACCTTAACGGGGTAGCCGCACTGCGTTACGTCTCTGCCGTAGGGCGAAGTCTGCGTTACCTGACCGGGCAGGGAAGTAGGCGCCATTTGTCCGCCTGTCATACCGTATATCGCGTTGTTTATAAATATAACGGTTATGTTTTCGTTTCTCGCGGCGGAGTGCACCGTTTCAGCCATACCTATTGAGGCTAGGTCGCCGTCGCCCTGATATGTAAATACTATATTATCGGGCTCGGCGCGCTTAACGCCCGTTGCAACTGCGGGCGCTCTGCCGTGAGACGCCTCAATCATATCGCAGTTAAAATAATTATAAGCCAAAACAGAGCAGCCCACGGGCGCTATGCCTACGGTTTTGCCCTCTATACCTAATTCGTCAATAACCTCCGCTACAAGACGGTGTACTATACCGTGAGTGCAGCCGGGGCAATAATGGAACGGCGCGTCTGTAAGCGCATGGGGTTTATCAAATACTACCATTATTTTGCACCTCCGTTTTCTGCGGCTTTTTCTATAGCCTCTAGCACCATATCGGGCGAGGGTATCATACCGCCCGTGCGGTTGCAAAGGGTTACGGGCACCCTGCACTCCGTAGCAAGCTTTACGTCCTCAATCATCTGACCCATTGAAAGCTCAACCGAAATAAACTGCTTTGCGGTTTGCGCCGCCTTTTTAAACGGCTTTTCGGGGAACGGCCACAGGGTTATGGGGCGTATCATACCCACCTTTATGCCCTTTTTGCGGGCTTCGGTAATTGCGTTCTTTGAAACGCGCGCCGCTATGCCGAACGCCGCTATTACAATTTCGGCGTCCTCGGTCATATATTCTTCATACATAGTCTCGTTTTCTTCTACCGTTTTATAGCGCTCGTAACGCTCAAAATTAAGCCTTTCAAGCTCCTCGGGCACAAGCGACAGCGAGTTTACTATGTTATGCTTTCTTGCCATTTTGGTGCCTGTGGTGGTCCATGGTTTATCGGGTTGCGGCTTAATATCGTAATTAAGCGATACCGGCTCCATCATCTGCCCCATTGTGCCGTCCGCCAAAATCATAGAGGTCATACGGTATTTATCGGCAAGCTCGAAGCCCTTAACGGTCAAATCCGCCATTTCCTGAACGGAAGAGGGGGCTAAAACTATCATGTGAAAATCGCCGTGCGCGCCGCCCTTTGTAGCCTGAAAATAATCCGACTGCGAGGGCTGTATGCCGCCGAGTCCCGGTCCGCCGCGCTGAACGTTTACAACAAGCGCGGGCAAATCCGCTCCCGCAAGGTAGGAAAGCCCCTCGCCCTTAAGCGATATACCGGGGCTTGAGGATGATGTCATAACCCGGTGACCTGTGGAAGAAACGCCGTAAACCATATTTATTGCGGCAATTTCGCTTTCAGCCTGCAAAAAAGTGCCGCCTATTTTCGGCATTCTTTTAGCCATATATGCGGCAATTTCGGTCTGCGGGGTTATGGGGTAGCCGAAATAATGGCGGCAGCCCGCTGTTATTGCAGCCTCGGCAATTGCCTCGTTGCCTTTCATAAGAACCTTATCGGACATATTTTTCACTCACCTTTCTATTTTAATAATACAATCGGGACACATGGTAGCGCAGAAGGCGCAGGCGATGCAATCCGCCTCGTTCGCCGCCTCTACGGGGTGGTGACCCTTTTTGTTGATCGTGTCGGTTGCAAGGCGCAGCACCTTTTTGGGACATACATCCACACAAAGCCCGCAGCCCTTGCAGTTGTCGGTTTTAAATGTCAGTTTTGCCATTTTATCATCTTCCCCTGTGAAAAAAATTTTTTAAGCGTTTTCTAAAAGTCGGGCGTAATTCTCGGTAAATTCGGCGGCGCGCCTGCCATCGGTGCTTACCTCGTAATTCCAGGTGCCGCTGTAGCCTACCTCTTTCAGCGCGTTCATAATGCCCTTCCAATCGTTTTTGCCGTCAAACGGCATACGGTGGCGCTCGTTTATAAAGTCATAATCCGAAACGTGCAGGGCAATTATCCTGCTGCCCAGCGCCCTTACAAATTCAACATTATCGTCCTTTAATGAGTGGTTGGTGTCAAAGCAGGCGTAAAGCCCGTCTATAGAGGCGAGAATTGCGGTCATTTCCTTTATATCACGCCCAAGGCAGGTGCGCGGCAGATTTTCAACCGCCAGCTTAATGCCGCACTCATCGGTAATTTTTTTAAGCTCCGAAAACCTTTCTATCGCACAGGCAAGTCGCTCGGGGCGTTCCTCCTCGCTGTAGGGCTCGCCGCTCGGGTGAATAACGGCAATTTCTATACCTACACTTGCCGCCGCTTTTACAAGACCTTGCTGTGTTTCAATAAATTTTTTCCCGGCTTCCTCATTGCCTGCGGCGGGGTCTATTTCGGTAAACGGCAAGAACGGCAAATGAATTGACCGTATTTTTATGCCGTTTTCCTTTGCCAAACCGTAAACTGCCTGCGGGTCGCGAAGAAAATCCTCAAAATCCGCAATTTCCGAGCCGGTAAATTCAATGTGACGCACCCCGGCACGGGCAAATTCCGCCAGTCTTTCCGCGTTCAGCTCTTTGTGATTTAACGATACCGAGGCCTGCCATAGTTTTTCCATTTTTACGCACTCCCTTTAGTTAATTTTAGGCTGTAATTTTATAGCATATAAACCGTTTATTTTACCCTTTAAAGCGTCATAAACGGTGTTATGTACGGTGGTGCAGACTATCGGCAGACCCGACAGTTTTGACACCTCATCCGCATACGGCAAAGAGGATAAAACATCCTCGGGCGTGGTTTCCTCCCCTAAGTTTGAGTTATTCACAAGCCCCGTAAATTTAATGCCGCCCGCATACTCTATTTCACGCATAACCTCGATTGCTTCCTCCGCCTTGCGGGTTAGGGGTCGAAAGCAGTTTATAACCATAAGCATATCGTAGTCGTTTTCCTTGATTATTGCGGGGGCTAACCGCCCGAGCGCCAGCGCGCCGCGGTCGTCGCCGCCTATATCAAGAATAAACCTTTTGTCCTTACAGTCGGTTATCATATACATTTGCTGCGGCATTGCGGGAATATCAATGTTCGTTCCCGCATATTCCGAGCAGATAAGCTCTATACCCGCGCTTTCAAGCTCCTTTGCGCTGTCCTTTGTTCTGAAATATGGGTTTACAATATCAAGATCGGCTATTGCAACACTGTTATACTGCTTTTTAAGATCAAACGCAAAGTTTACCGCAACATTTGTTTTGCCGCTGCCGTAGTGCCCGCAAAGCAGGGTCAGTCTTTTAAATTTCATATAATCACCACCGTTTTTAATTGGGAATGCGGAATTACAGCTTATTTCGCTGAATTTTGCCGCTTGTGGTTTTCGGCAGGCTATCCTTAAATACTACAATTCGCGGATATTTATATGGCGCGGTGTGCGCCTTAACATAGGTTTGAATTTCCTTTTTAAGCTCCTCCGAGCCTTCAGTGCCCTTAACCAGCACTATGCTTGCCTTTACCACCTGCCCGCGAACGGGGTCGGGAGCGGCTGAAACGCCGCATTCAAGCACATAGGGCAGCTCCATTATAACGCTTTCAATCTCAAACGGCCCTATGCGGTAGCCCGAGGACTTAATAACATCGTCAATTCTGCCGACATACCAGTAAAAGCCGTCCTCATCTCTCCACGCAGTGTCGCCCGTGTGGTAGTAGCCGTCATGCCAGGTCTCGTCGGTCTTTTCCTTATCGCCGTAGTAGCAGGTTGCAAGACCGCAGGGCAGACCGTTTTTAATGTTAATCACTATTTCGCCCGTCTCGCCTGCGGGAACGGATTTACCGTCCGCGTCGATAATATCAACGTCATATATCGGCGCGGGCTTGCCCATTGAGCCTATTTTGTGCGGCTCGCCCGTCATATTGCCTATTATCATGGTGCTTTCGCTCTGCCCGAAGCCCTCTAATATCTGCAGTCCCGTAGCCTTTTCAAACTGGCGGTAAACCTCGGGGTTAAGCGCCTCGCCCGCCGTGGTCATATGCTTAACGGACGAAAAATCATACTGCGAAATATCCTGCTTTATCATCATTCTGAGCATTGTAGGCGGCGCGCAGAATGTGGTAATGTGATATTTTGCAAACATAGGCAGTATGTCAGCCGCGTCAAAGCGGTCAAAATCGTAAACAAAGGTTGCCGCCTCGCATAGCCACTGCCCGTAAAGCTTGCCCCACATAGCTTTTGCCCAGCCTGTATCGGAAATGGTGAAGTGCAGACCGTCAGGGTCAACGTTGTGCCAGTATTTCGCGGTGTGAAAATGCCCGAGCGCGTATTTATAGCTGTGCGCCGCAATTTTCGGGTAACCGCTTGTGCCGGAGGTGAAGAACATAAGCATAAGGTCGTCGCCGCAGGGTGCGTCCGCCGTTCTTTCATAGTGGGTGCTGTAAAGCCTGTATTCCTCGTCAAAGCTGCGCCAGCCCTCGCGCTCGCCGTTTACAATAAGCTTTATAAGCGGCTTACCGTAATCCTTTTCGGCAATATCGGCCTGGTGGGCGGTGTCGCCGTCCGCCGTGCAGACAATCGCCTTAACGCCCGCCGCCTTAAAGCGGTAGCTGAAATCGTGCTCCTGCAGCTGATTGGTGGCGGGAATCGCAACAGCTCCCAGCTTATTAAGCCCCAGCATTGCAAACCAGAACTGATAGTGGCGCTTGAGCACAAGCATTACGCGGTCGCCCTTTTTAATGCCTAATGATTTAAAGTAGTTCGCACACTGGTTAGAGGCTTTCTTTAAATCCTTAAAGGTAAAGCGGCGCTCGGTCTTATCCCGCGAAATATGCAGCATTGCAAGCTTTTCAGGGTCTTTATCCGCCAATGCGTCCACAAGGTCAAAGGCGAAATTAAAGCGCTCGGTGTTTTTAAACTTAATTGAAAGCGGTGTGCCGTTTTCGTTCTCGGTAATATCAATAAACTGCCTGTAAATTCTGTCCTTATTATCGTCTCGCGATATGGGGGTTATTTCTTCATTCGGCTTTGTTCCCGTAAGTTCCGGTATCGGCTCGCCCGTCGGGTTTAAAACTATTGCGTAGAATATGCAGTCCTTGCCGTCCACCGCAATCATTCCGTGGGGTGTTGAGCTGTCGTAATAAATGCTGTCGCCCGGGCCTAAAACTTCTTTATGCTCGCCCACCTGAACCTTTAGCTTGCCCTCAATTATAAGGTCACACTCTTGACCGGTGTGGGTGGTAAGCTCAATATCGCGGTGCTGCGCCTCCTCGCTGAACACGCTTTTAACATAAAGCGGCTCGGCTATGCGGTTCTTGAAAGACGCGGCAAGGTTATAGTAGGTCATACCGTGCGCCTTTTCAATGCGCTGCCCCTCGCCGCGGCGGGTCACGGTGTAGGATTTAAGGTTAGGGCTTTGCCCCTCGATAATATCGGTAACATCAACGCCGAAAGCCAGCGCACAGCGGTAAATAAAGGCGAAGTTTAAGTCGCTCCTGCCGTTTTCGCAGGCAAGGTATTCTTCCTCGCTTACGGCGGTCTTTTTAGCCATATCGGCGGCGGTAAGCCCCTCAATTTCGCGCAGCTCCCTTATTCTGCCCGCAATTTCGCCTAATTTGAAATCAAGCCCTGTCATTTGTTCCATTTTCTTACTCCCTTTCAAGGGACGGAAAAAGCGCCCGCCCCAAAGCTGTTACTTTGAGACGAGCGCCGAATTTAAAAACTTTTCGGTTACCCGCGGTACCACTCAAATTGCGGTAATAAAACCGCCCCTCTTGGAATCAAGCAATTCCTATGCCTTTACGCAGCAATCACGGAGAGGGTCTACTCGCAAACACGCTTTCTTCCTCCCGGCTCAGAAGCTACAAACGCAAACCCCTATTCAGCAGCTTTCACCAACCGCTGCCTCTCTTAAAAACAGATAGTCTGCGCCCTCTTCGTCGGCGCCTTTTTAATTTGATACTGGTATTTTATCACAGTTTTGGAAATTTGTCAATATTTTAATTCGGAATTCGGAATTAAAGCTTATTCCTCTGAATTTTGCCGCTTATGGTCTTGGGCAGCTCGTCCTTAAATACCACTATGCGGGGATATTTATAGGGCGCGGTGTGGTGCTTAACGTAATCCTGAATTTCCTTTTTAAGCTCCTCGGTCGGTTCTGTGCCCTTTACAAGCACTATGCTTGCCTTTACCACCTGCCCGCGAACCTCGTCGGGCGCGGCGGAAACACCGCATTCAAGCACATAGGGCAGCTCCATTATTACACTTTCTATCTCGAACGGCCCTATGCGGTAGCCCGAAGACTTGATAACGTCGTCCACTCTGCCCACATACCAGTAAAAGCCGTCCTCGTCACGCCATGCGGTATCGCCCGTGTGGTAGTAGCCGTCGTGCCATACCTCGTCGGTCTTTTCCTGATTTTTATAATATCCCGCAAATAATCCGCAGGGTACTTTATCGGATGTTTTAACAACAATTTCACCGGTTTCGCCGTCGGGCACGGGGTTGCCGTCGGGGTCTAATATATCAACATCGTAAGCCGGCGTAGGCTTGCCCATTGAGCCTAACTTATGGCTGTTGCCCATAAGGTTTGCTATCATTAAGGTAAGCTCTGTCTGACCGAAGCCCTCCATTATCTGCAGCCCCGTAGCCTTTTCAAACTGACGGTAAACCTCGGGGTTAAGCGCCTCGCCCGCCGTGGTCATGTGCTTTATTGAGGATAGATCGTACTGCGAGATATCCTGCTTTATCATCATGCGAAGCATTGTCGGCGGCGCGCAGAAGGTGGTTATATGGTACTTTGCAAACATAGGCAGTATGTCCGCCGCGTCAAAGCGGTCGAAATCGTATGTAAACACCGCGCCCTCGCACAGCCACTGACCGTAAAGCTTGCCCCAGAGCGCCTTGCCCCAGCCGGTTTCCGAAATGGTGAAGTGCAGCCCGTTTTCATCTACGCCGTGCCAGTATTTCGCCGTGACATAGTGACCGAGCGCGTATTTATAGTTATGCGCCGCAATCTTCGGGTAGCCCGTTGTGCCGGAGGTAAAGAACATAAGCATTAAGTCGTTGCCGCAGGCGGTATCCTCGGTACGGTAGAAGTGCGCCGAGAAAAGCGGGAATTCCTCATCGAAATTATGCCAGCCCTCGCGCTCGCCGCCCACCAGTATTTTGGTTTTAAGGGTGGGGCTTGCGGGCGCTGCCAAATCGACCTGGTGCGCCACGTCGCCGTCGGCGGTACATACTATCGCGCTTACCTCTGCCGCGTTAAAGCGGTAGTCAAAATCGTGCTCCTGCAACAGGTTGGTCGCGGGAATTGCAACCGCGCCTAATTTGTGCAGCGCCAGTATTGCGTACCAGAACTGGTAGTGGCGTTTGAGCACCAGCATTACGCGGTCGCCCTTTTTAATGCCGAGCGATTTAAAGTAGTTTGCGCACTGATTAGAGGCGCGCTTCATATCGTTAAAGGTAAAGCGGCGCTCAACCTTATTTTTATCGATATGCAGCATTGCAAGCTTTTCGGGGTCTTTCTTCGCTATTTCGTCCACAATATCAAAGGCGAAGTTGAATTTATCCTCGTTTTTGAACTCTATTTTTTGCAGCGCGCCGTTTTCGGCTTCTGTACATTCCACGAATTTTGAGGAAACATATTCTTTATTGCCCGAATGCGCCGAAACTATGGTATCGCGTATAACGTTTTCCTTAACGTCCTCGCCCGGCAGTACCACCGCCACGAAGAGGCAGTCTCTGCCGTCCACCGCAATCATACCGTGGGGGGTTGAGGAATTATAGTAAATGCTGTCGCCTTCGCTTAAATATTCCACATTTTCGCCTATCTGCACCTTTAGTCTGCCGCTCATAACAAAGTCAAATTCCTGTCCGGAGTGCTTGGTTAAATGTATCGGCTTGTTTTGCAGCTCCTCGCTGTATTCATAGCGCACCCAGTAGGGCTCGGCTATTTTTTTGCGGAAAAGCGGCGCTAAGTTCTGAATTTCTATTCCGTCCTCTTTGGCGGTTTCCTGCCCCTGCCCCTTGCGGGTAACGGTGTAGGAGGAAAGGTGGGCGCTCTGCCCTTCAAGCAAATCGGTTATTCCTATTCCGAAAGCCAAGGAACATTTATGAATAAAGGTGAACGGAAAATCAAGCTCACCGTTTTCGTAAGCCCTGTAATCTTCTAAGCTCACTTCGGTTTTTTTCGCCATATCCGTCTCGGTAATGTCGCATATCTCCCGCATTTCGCGAATTCGCTTTGCTACCTCTTTTAATTTATCGGTCGATACTGTTGCCATTTTTTACTTCCTCCTTGATAAAATTCAAAATAAAAAAACACCCGTCTCAAATTTCTTTGAGACGGGTGTTGAATTAACACTCGCGGTACCACTCAAATTGCGGTTATAAAACCGCCGCTCTTCGGAATCAAACAATTCCTATGCCTTTACGCAGCAATCACGGGAAAACCTACTTAAATTTCAGCCCTCCGGCTCGGAAGCGATGGGTCAAACGAAATTTATCACTGCCGATTCACACCACCCATCGACTCTCTTAAAGCTTAAATTTCAGACCGTCTTCGTCACAGCTTTTCTTAAGTTTGAGGTCATTATAGCACCGCAATTTTAATTTGTCAAGACTTTTTTAAACAAAAAGCGTGCAGCCCTGTTTTTTAAAGCACTCAATCTTTTCGTAAATACGTTTTTCGGGAACCTTAAGCTCCGCCGACAGGCAGCTTATACACATAAATTCGCGGCTTCCGCGGTTTATAAATTTTTTGTGTGCGCCTATGTCGTTAAACGAGAGTTCTTTACCGCAATGAATACAGTATGTCATTACTTATTTACCACTTTGCAGCGGTATACCAAGCAATCATACGGCTTGATATTATGCATAAAAGTGCCGTTGGTAACCGTCACGATTTCTTCCTCCCACACGTTATGCATGCAAAGGGTTTTGCCCGTGCTTTCGGGCAGCCCCAGTTCGTCAATATTTATTCTGACCGCACCCTCTTCACCGCTGAAATTAAAGACTCCGAGCGCTATATCGCCGTTTTCAAGAAAACGCGCATACGCTTTGATATTGTCGTTCCAGATCGGGCTCAGCTTGAATACCTGACGGCAGTCTTCGTCCTGATTTATTTTTATAAGCTCTTTATTTGTGAGTATTTTGAGGGTTTCTTCGTTCATATTGCGTATATCGCAGCCTATCATAAGCGGTGAACCGAGCAATGCCCATATTGAAAAATGGGTCTTGTACTGCGTGTCGCTAAGCCCCTCAAGACCTACGTTGCCCTTGCCGTACATGCCTACTACCAGCATATCCATATCGTTAAAGCAGCCCTTGCCGCCGTAGGCAAATATATTTTCCTGTTGCTCGGTAAGACTTTTAATTGAACCCCATCCATCAAATATATCGCCTGTGGAGCGCCACATATCGGCACCCGTTTCGCGTATCCATTCGGCGGTATTATCAGCCCCCCAAGAGCAGGCGCTGAAAAGTATGTCTCTTCCGCAGTTTTTGAGCGCTGTGCCCATGCGGCGGTACAAATACTTGCCGTGAATTATGTTGCTGTGGTAGCAGTAATCGTATTTAAGAAAATCCACTCCCCATGAGGCAAAAGTTTCGGCGTCGGTAAATTCATGCTCAAAGCTGCCGGGATATCCGGCACAGGTGAGATTACCCGCGCATGAATACATACCGAATTTGAGCCCTTTTGAATGCACATAGTCAGCCACAGCCTTCATTCCGCTCGGGAATTTTTCGGGGTCGGCAACAAGTCTGCCGTTTTCATCCCGTTCCTTTTTTGACCAGCAGTCGTCTATAACGAGGTAAGTATATCCCGCTGTCAAAAGCCCGCTTTCCGCCATTTTGTCGGCAGTGTCCTTTATTAATTGCTCGTTTATATCCGCGCCGAAGGTGTTCCATGAATTCCAGCCCATGGGCGGTGTATTTTTAATCATTTTTCTTGACCTCCGTGAAAAAATATTGTAAATTAAGTATATGGTATAAAAGTATTATTTTCAATAATATTTTATTGCAAATATATGTATTTTTGTTTCACGGAGGAATTTTTTATGCCTGCAACGATCTGCTACGGGCGGCAGGACTGCCATGATTTACATTCATGGGGACCCGGCATAAGGACCTGCTATGTATTGCATTATATAATAAGGGGTAAGGGAACGTTTATAAACGGCGGCAAAAGCTATGCTTTAGCGGCAGGGGAGAGCTTTGTGATACGCCCGTTTGATAATATTGCGTATTATCCCGATGAAAAAGAGCCATGGGAGTACACATGGATTGAGTTTAACGGTGAAAAATATGCTTCTCTGCTTAACCGTATAGACTTTGCAAGGGATAACTGCATAATCGGCGCGGTAGACAAAGAGAGTATCATGCCGCTTTTCGATATTATAAACCGAACAAGCCTCGGAACGCAAAAGAACACCGTGAACGGCATGGCTTCGGCAATACTGGGAGTTTACGCGGATACGTTTGAGAACCACGCGAAATCGGGTGAAAACGATTGCTTTGACTCCGCGCGGTCTTTAATTGAAAATAATTTTCATAAACCCGATTTTGACCTTTCCGCGGTGTGCGGCGTGCTTGGCATAAGCCGCGCCACGCTGCACAGGTGCTTTGTGCGGGTGTGCGCAACGCCGCCGGGCGCGTACCTTACAAAATACAGGCTCGACCGCGCCAAGGAATTTCTGGAGCGCGGGTTTTCGGTTAAATCAACCGCGCTTTCCTGCGGTTTTTCCGATTCTCTTTATTTCTCGAAGGTATTCAAGGCTTCTGTCGGCATATCCCCCGGCAAATACAAAAAGAACGCGTCTACCGAATAACGCTCCGTGATTTTTACAATCTTTCAAAAACCGTCTTGATAAACAAGGCGATAGGTAGTATAATATTGATATGTTAAGGGGGACTTTTTATGAATTACAACGCGAAAAACAGTCTTTTACTCCAGCTGCTGAAGCTTTTCGGCGCGTATATAGTTTCGCAACTGCTTATAGTTTTTATATTCGCGGCTGCCGTATCGGGCGATGAAATACCCGAAAAATACGATCTGCCTATGGTTATTATTGCAATACTGCTGGCTTTTGCGGTTAATATGGTAATAGATTTCAACGCGATAGCAAGGCTTAAAAGCACCATTGCAAAATCAAAATCGGATATAGCGGCGGTAACCGAAACCGGCGCCGCCCTTATAGACAAGGCGGAGCGCGTTGCCGATAAATACAGAAAATCCGAAACCGATGTGTATTCGGAATTTGCCGAAGCCCGCAGCGGCAAGCGCATACGCAACGGAAATGACTTCAAAGCGGTTATGGAGGCATACCCCGAGCTTAAATCAAACGAGCATACCCAAAAGCTTTTAAATCAGATTGAGCAAACGGAAAACGCAAAGCTCAAAGCCCGCATGACCTACAGCGAGGCGGCGGCGAAATATAACGCAAAAATACACTCATTCCCGATTGTTATGTTGCGCCGTGCGATGAAGTGGGAGGATGAAGTAATTACCGCAGGTATTCCGAAAGAAGACATTGTTTCGGATGAAGAGTTGGGTATTTAATAGGATAGCTTATTTTATTATCTGCCACGCGTTTATCAGTCTGTCAAGCGACCAGGCCGCGTTTGCGGGGCTGGTTGAGGGCAGGCAAACAGCCTTTTGCCCCACCGTTTTTTCTATATAACGGATATAGTATTTTTCCGCCGTTTTGCCGTTTACAAATATTCGGCTTACGGCGGTATTTTCAATTATACCCGCAATATCATTCGGTTTAACGTTTTTAATGCTTGTATCGGCAGAGCCCGTAATTTCGCACTCCGCAATTACGTCCCACAGTGCGAGCCTGTTTTCAAGCACCAGCTTTTTCTTTTGCTCTACCGTTTGCGGCACCTTGCAGGAAAATACGCCCGCAAGCACGCGCCAAAAGCGGTTTTGCGGATGTCCGTAGAAAAATTCCGCCTCGCGTGATTTGACCGACGGAAAGCTGCCCAAAATAAGGGTCTGAGAAGCCTTATTATAAAGCGGCGGTATATTGTGCAGAATCATTCTTCATCCTCTTTTAAGCACCGCTCCGCACAGGGTGCACAACGCAAAGCCCGCAATATCTACCGCGACCACCGTAGCCCCCACGGGCGTTCCCGCAAGCACCGAAGCAATCATGCCGAGAACGGTGCATACTGCGGCGAATACCGCAGAAAAAACCGAAACGGCAAAAAAGCTTTTGTAGAGCCGCATTGCCGACAGCGCGGGAAAAACTATAAGCGCCGATATAAGCAGCGAGCCCGCAAGCTTCATTGCAAGCACTATTACAACCGCGGTTATAACGGCAATAAGCATATTGTAAACGCCGGTGTTGACGCCCGACGCGCGGGAAAAGCTTTCATCAAAGGTTACCGCGAACAGCTTGTTGTAAAGCAGCACAAAAAGAGTAATTACAACTAATGCCAGCACCGCGCAGAATATGACCTCGCCCCCGGAGAGGGTAAGAATCGAGGTCGAGCCGAAAAGCGTGCCGCAAACATCCCCCGAAACATTTGCGGAGGGCGAGAAAATATTCATTATCAGATACCCGAACGCCAGCGCCCCGACGGAAAGCATTGCAATTGCGGCGTCCCCCCGAATTTTTGAGGAGGCTCCGCCCTTTAAAAGCAAAACGGCGCATATGACCGTAACGGGCAGTATTATCACGGTTTGATTTGTGAAATTAAGCGCGGCGGCTATCGCCATTGCCCCGAATGCGACATGCGATAGCCCATCGCCTATAAACGAAAGTCTTTTTAGCACCAGCGTCACGCCGAGAAGCGACGCACACACGGCAATTAAAATTCCGACCGTCAGCGCATACCGCACGAAGGGATAGCTGAAATACAGCTTCAAATTATTAAATGCTTCAGTCATTTTTTTCAGCCTCCGTATATTCGCCCGCCGTGCCGAAAAAGCCATGCTTGCCTATTTCCAGAATGTGTGTCCCGAGCATTGCGGCGGGTATATCGTGGGTTATCATTATAACCGTCATGCCGTCTCTGTTAAGTTTTGATATAAGTCTATACATATCCTCCGCCGCCTCGGGGTCAAGCCCCGCCGTGGGTTCATCAAGCAATAAAAGACTTTCGGCGGCGCAAAGCGCGCGGCATAGCAGCGCCCGCTGCTGCTGCCCGCCCGAAAGAGTGGCATAGCCGCGCTTTACAAGGCTTTCTATTCCCATTTTGCGCATATTAAGGAGCGCATCTGCCCTTTGTGCCGCGCTGTAAAACGGACGGTAACCGCATTTACCTGCAAAGCCCGACATAACAATTTCGCCGACTGTTGCGGGAAAATCCCGCTGAACCTCGGTCTGCTGCGGCAGATAGCCGATCTTTTTTAAGTCGAGCGCTGTTTCAAGACTGCCCGATACAGGCTTGTTAAGCCCCAAAAGATTTTTTATAAGCGTGCTTTTACCCGAGCCGTTTTCACCTATAACGCAAAGATAATCGCCCTCGTTTACCGTGAAATTTATATTTTCCGCAACGGTTTTTCCGTCATACCCAAGCGCTAAATCACAAGCCCTTATAAGCGTCATTCATTCCACCCCGATTTTCAGTGTTTCAAGATTTTTTTGCATAACCGAAATATAGGTTATTCCGTTTTTTATATCCTTTTTACTTACGGACTGCATACTGTCAAGCGTTAAAATTTTCTTATTCTTTTTTGACGTGTTTTGGTTTACCGCATTTGCAATATCGCCGTTTGAAGTTTCGGTTATAAAAATACAGTCGCCGTTTTCATCGGCTTTTTTCGCAAGAAATATCACCGTTTCAAAGCTCGCCTCGGTTTCGGCAGAACAGCCGGGAAAGGCGGCGTAATAATCCAGTCCGTAATCGTCGGTGAGATACCTGAACGGGAAACGGTCGGCAAAAATCAGGGCTTTTTGTTTTGCGTTTTTCAAAGCATCGGTATATTTTTCATCCAAGGTCTTAAGAGCTTTAGAATATTCCCCCGCATTTTTGCGGTAAACGGCTGCGTTTTCACCGTCCGCCGCACACAAGGCCTCCGCGATTTTATCGGTCAGTATTCCGGCATTTTTAAGGGAAAGCCAAATGTGCTCGTCGGTCTCATCCCCGTCGCTTCGCACCGCGGTGCCTTCCTCACGCTCGTTCACCGCTCTGTCACCCAAAAGCTCCGTGAGCTTAAGCACCCTTAAATTTTTATTTTCCGAACTTTTTATGACATCCGCCACCCACTTTTCGGATTCGCCGCCGGTGTATATCAAAACATCGCAGCTGTGCAATCTCACAATATCCGCCGCAGTGGGCTGATAGCTGTGCATATCCGCTCCGTTTTCATTAAGCAGCGACACCTCTGCCGCCTCTCCCGCAATATTCCGCGCCCAATCGTAAAGCGGAAAAACGGTACAAAGTACGTTTATTTTACCGCTCCTTTTCACATTCGGAGCGCCGCATCCGACGGATAAAAGCATAAAAGCGGCAAGTATTGCCGCCGCGGCGCATTTTAAACGGAGTTTCATTTTGATCTCATCTCCAATTTGCAACTCACTTGCAAATTAGTATAACTCCTTTCCTGCCGTTTGTCAAGCCCGAAGCGTTTAATAAAATAATGTCTACTGAATAATTGCATTAGCAAATGCAATTATATAAAATCGAGTTTAAATTTCGATTTTATGGGTCAAAACCTTTGTTTTGACCGTCAGTTTCCATTGATTGTCGCCCGATTTTAAAAAGAATCAAAATGTGATTCTTTTTAAAGTGCAAGGTTTTTTCGCAAAATTGCGCAAAAGCCTTGCACCCGAACAATTCAAAAGTTTACACCAACATGCTCGGGTTAAGGTACTTTTGAATTGTTCAGCAGGCATTAAAATAAAACCGACCCCCCTCGGCTTAAAGCCGGGCAGAGCCGATTTTATTTGTGTTATGAAAATTTTTTATCAATTTCTTTTGCGGCGGCTTCAAGAGCCGTGCAGGTGAATTTTTCAAACTCGCCGTTATCCACCAGCTGCGCCAAATCAGGGTCAATAGGCAGCTCCGCCAAAAGCGGAAGACCCAGCTCCTCTGCGGCGGCGCCGCTCCCCTTTCCGAAAAGACGGAGCTTTTTGCCGCAATCGGGACATACCGCATAGCTCATATTTTCAATAAGTCCCAAAACCGGAATGTCCATCATTTTCGCCATATTATAAGCCTTTCTTACAATAAGCGACACCAAATCCTGCGGGGAGGTCACTATGACCGCGCCGTCGATCGGTATTGACTGAAAAACAGTCAGCGGAACATCTCCTGTGCCGGGCGGGCAGTCGATTATCAGATAATCGAGGTCTCCCCAAACCACATCATGCCAAAACTGCTTTACCGCTCCCGCAATAACGGGGCCGCGCCAAAGCACCGGCATATCGCCCTCCTCAAGCAAAAGATTTATCGACATCACCTTAATGCCCGTTTCGGTTTCCGCGGGAAGAATGCCGATTTCATTCTGATATGCGCGCGAGCGTATTCCGAAGGTTTTAGGGATAGACGGGCCTGTTATGTCCGCATCGAGAATGCCGACATTTCGCCCCATTCTTTTAAGCAGCACCGCAAGCATTGAAGCGGTCATGGATTTTCCCACTCCGCCCTTGCCGCTGACAACCGCCAAAACGTGCTTTATGTTATTGTATTCTCCGGTAGGCTCAATAAGGCTTTGGCTCTCACGCGAAGCACAGCTTTCACCGCAGGACGCGCAATTGCCCGAGCAGCCGGTGTTTTTTTCTTCAGACATTTTCATTTTCTCCGTTTCTGTTTGTTTTATCTGAATCAAGTATACCACTTTTTATCGGAGATATCAATAGCTATTCAAGGTCATATTCTCTGTTAAATTCAAGCGTTTTGCCGCCCCTTATATTATCCGTAAACAGGGCGGGATTTTCGGAGTTGGACTCAAACATATCATAATGATTGGGTATGTTTACCGCCGCGCCGATTTTCTCAGCGGTTATGAGCGCCTCTTTAACGTTCATATTCCCGAGCCTGCCGTTTATACAAATAAAGGTGTAATCGGGCTTATATTCCGCTATGCCGAAAAGCTTTTCGTTAAAAAGCGTATCGCCGCTGAAATATAGGGTCTTGCCCTCTGCCCTTACAATAAGCCCGAACGCCTCAACCGTGTGGTCGGCAAAAACCGCCGTTATGTTAAAATCGCCTACGGTTACGCTGTCCCCCGTGTTCAGGGCTTTGACATTGGTTCTGCCAAGCTTTAAAAGCTCGGCTTTTCCCTCGTTTGTGGTAATATAAAACTGATTTTTGTTTATCTTTTCCACCGTGTCGGGGTCTAAATGGTCAAGATGATTGTGGGTGCATATAACCGCGTCGCAATTTATATCTTCGGGGTTTATCGGTATCGGCAATGTCCGCGGTCTGCCCGCCACACGGTTAACGCTGTCGGAAAGATAAGGGTCTATCACAATTTCGGTATTGCCGCTTTTTAATATATATCCGCTTTGACCTAAAAACCATATTTTCATTGTACACTTTTTCTCCCGTCAACATAAATGCTCTGCCCCGTTATATACCGTCCCTCGTCCGAGCATAAAAGGCTTACCGTGCCCGCGCAGTGGACTATCATCTTATAGCCGTCCCCCTGCAAGCCTTATCGCTGTTGCTCTGCCCAGTGTGACATTGCAAAACCCCTCAAAGTATTATTTCGTTTACCGCAGAGCCGTCCTTGTGTATACCGAATTCGGCGGTGAAATCATTGCCCGAAGCGGTATAACCTCCGTAAAATCCGCGGAATTCGATATAGCCGCTTTCATCGGTAACAGCCTCTAAATCGGTATGCCATACCTCGTTTATAAGCGTATGAAGCCTTAAAGCAGACTTTTTAGGTGTCAGATCATGATGCCAAAGACCGCCGCGGCATTTGTTCTCGTTCCAGTCGCCCGAGCCGTCGTCATAGGCATAACCGTCGGGAACGTTCCAGTAAACTATATCCTGCATAGCGGGGTGGCTGAACCATACGCTGTAAAGCAATTCAATCAGATCCGCCTGCAGCTCCTCATCCTCCTCGGTCTCGCCGAAGGTCGGCAAGGTAACCTCAGTCATTTCAAGCGGCAGACCGAGCTCTGCAATAACATCGAGTCCCTTAAGTATTTTCGCGGGATCAACCATAGGATCGCCGCACCTTACGGCATTTTCATAGGCTTCCTCGGTTTTACAAGTTGCACCGGTGAAAATATGGTGCTGTAAGCCGAGCTTGTCAATTCCCGCACCGCTTTTAAGCGCATTTTCCACCATCATAAAAAAGCTACTGCGGTATTTTGCCCGACTTAAATCAACCAGCGGATTCCCTTCATTTATAATAAGTGTATCATTCGGGAAATATTTTCTCGCCAAAGCAAACGCCCATTCTATTATATCACGCTTACTGCTGATTGCGCTTTTATAGCTCCATCCTTGCTCGCAGAGCAGCTCATTGATAACCTCAAATTCAAGCAGCCTTCCGGCAAAGCGCTCGGAAATCTGCCTGAAGCGCTCCTCATAAAGCCTTTCCATCCCGCACATATCGCCGCGCGGCAGCCACTCAGGGATGAATTTATCGTAAACCAGGCAGTGCAGCTTCGGCATTATGCCGTTTTCCTCACAGTATTCCGTGCAAAGCTCGGGCGAGGGTCTGCGCCACACCTTCGGGCTGTTTTTATCATAACGCGGCTTACCCTCTTCCGGCTCAAGACCGTTCCAATAAAACGGGACGGTTGCAAGGTTAAAGTATTTTTTAAATTCCCCGCGGTATCTTCGGTTATACTCTTCGTTGTCAAATTCATCGAGCATAAAAATGTTTGCGCCGAAGCCGAAATCATGTGATGTCTGATTAATCCTCACTTTGATATTTTTTAAAGGCTTCCCGTCCGCGCCGATGAAGCGGAGCTTACACGGGCGCTTTCGGTATTTCTCTATATCATTTTTAACTCTGCCGTCAAGCAGCGCGCGGTTTTCCTCTGCCGCCTTCAACCATATTTTTCTGTTCTCTGCCGGATCCGACATGAGCCTCACCTCCGAAAATTTTATAATTAATGCCTGCTGAACAATTCAAAAGTACCTTAACCCGAGCATGTCGGTATAAACTTTTGAATTTTTCAGGTGCAAGGTTTTTGCGCAATTTTGCGAAAAAATCTTGCACTTTAAAAAGAATCATATTTTGATTCTTTTTAAAATCGGGCGACAATCAATGGATACTGACGGTCAAAACAAAGGTTTTGACCCATAAAATCGAGATTTTAACTCGATTTTATATAATTGCATTTTCTAATGCAATTATTCAGTAGACATTAATTAACCTTTAGTATCGCAAAAAACAATCTCTGATTTCATTATAACATTTTGCGTGATTTTTTCATCAACTATATTACTTTATTTGCAAACTATTTTACGATTTAATGCTTTTGACTTTTAAAACAGCTTTATCATTATCATTGAGCATATGCCTATGATTACGCCCAAAATGCTGTAAACCGAAAGCTTTTCCTTATATATCGCCGCCGCCGCGAGAGTGGATATTATAGTTCCGCCGCCGTTTATGAAGGTGAACAGGAACACCGGCGGCAGGAGTGCGGTCAGCTTTGTTGCAAATATGAAGGTGAACAGGAACACCGGCGGCAGGAGTGCGGTCAGCTTTGTTGCAAACTGGTTTATAACAAACACCGCCGCCGCAAGTGCGATTCCGCAGATATAAAGCGTTTTCCCGAGTTTCAAATCTTCACTCTTGTATTTTTCGGATTTACCCATAGCAAACGCCGTCGGCAGCCCTGCCGCCGCCACCGATCCGAAGGACAGAAACGAAAACAGGCTTATGCTGCCGTTCGGCACATAATAGGTATACATCTGCTGCGCGAGCATTGTAAGCCCGTTTGCAAGCATTGCTCCTATGAGCAAAAGAAGTGTCTTAAGGCTGAAGCCGTTATATGTATTTTTTGAATTTTTTATAAGCAGCCATGCGGAAACGAAAAATATCGCCGTGCCCACGCCCTGCAAAATGCTCACGGGCTGACCGAACAAAAAGACCCCCGCAATTATCGGCACAAGCAGCCCCGCCGTTCCGAACATCGAAACCAGGCTGACCGTACCGCTTTTCATTCCGTATATGCTGAAAAATGTACTGAAAAAGAGCGACACGCCCGACAAAAGCGCAATTCCCAGGGTCGGCAGATCAATTTTCAGATTTGACATATCCGCCAGCAGTAAAATGAGCCCCAAAGCCGCAGATACGGAATATTGATAAGCCGTATACTTTACGGTCAGAACGATATTATTTGCTTCGTTGCTTGAAAGCTTACTGAAAACCGCCTGCACAACGCGGGCGGCAAGAATAGAAAAAAGATAAACATAAATCATATTGACATTCCCCCGAAATGTTTGCTATTATAATAGCATAGCACGCATTTACTTTCAATAAATTGCGCGCCGAAAAATTTTCGGTTTTCGGAAGTGAAAATAATGACTCTTTCAAGGCTTGCAAAGCTGGCAAATGTAGCGGTTTCAACCGCCTCAAAGGCGTTTTCAATGAGCAGCGATATAAACGAGCAGACACGCGAGGAAATTTTCAGGGTCGCCAGAGAAAACGGCTGCTTTAAAAAGTTTTTTAATGCGAAATACCCCAAATTCACAGTCGCACTCATCTGTCCCGAGGTGCACAGCCAGCATTATTCCGAGTTATGCTTTGCACTGCAGCGCTGTCTTCAGGCGGGAGGCTGTGAGCTTTGCATATCATCAAGCAATTTTTCCGCAGAGGCTGCCGCCGACCGATTGGATTATTACGAAAAATACTCTTCAACCGACGCGATAATTCTTATAGACGCGCCGGGCACGGTGCTCGCGCCTCACGAAACTCCGATTGTGGCTGTGGGCGGCGAGGTTAAAAACGCCGACGCGGTTATAACCCTTGATTATGAGCCTGCCTTAAGGGAAGCGCTGCTTTATTTTAAAAAATCAGGGCTTTCGGGCATAGGCTTTATAGGTGAAGCACGCACCATTTCAAAGCTTGCCGCATTCAAAAGAAATATGAACGGAATTTTCGGCGGCGACTTTGAAAAATACATATCCGTAAGCGAACTCCGCTTTGAAAAAGGCGGATATGCGGCGGCAAAGGCGCTTTATCAGCGCGGCTCTCTGCCCGACGCGCTCATCTGCGCTTATGACGATCTGGCGCTCGGAGCAATGCGTTTCTTTTACGAAAACGGTATTTCCGTACCCGAAAAAATAAAAATAATCGGAATGGACAATATACCCCACTCCGAATATTTTGCGCCCAGCCTTTCCGCAATTGACTTTATGAACGAGGACATAGCCTCTGCGGCGGCTGAAAGCGTTTTTGAAATTTTAAACGGAAGGACCCCGAAAACGGAGCGCAATTTTAAAGCAAGGCTCATTCTGCGTGAATCATCGGCGAATAAGCCTATAGGATAGACAAAATTGTTCAGCTTCCCGTAGAGCCGAAGCCACCCTCTCCGCGCACGGTGTCGGAAAGCTCGTCCGTCTCGGTAAATTCCGCCCTTAAAAACGGGGTGATAACCAGCTGGGCTATTCTCTCTCCGTCGGCAATTTCCTGCACAGCGTCCGAGTGATTATGGAGCGACACCATGATTTCGCCGCGGTAATCGCTGTCAATAACTCCTACCTTGTTTGCAGGCGCCAAGCCGCGCTTTGTGGCTATACCGCTGCGGGCGTATATAAGCCCTGCGTAGCCTTCGGGAATTTCAACCGCAAAGCCCGTGTGGATCATTACGGTCTCATCCGGAGCTATGCTTACCGTTTCGCCGTTTGTCAGCGCGTAAATATCCGCTCCAGCAGCCGAAAACGAGCCGTAGGTCGGGGCGTGCGCGTTTTTATCGAGCTTTTTGAAATTTACCTTCATTTTTATCATTCCTTTAATTTATTCGTAAATATTTCCGCTGCCGACAGCTCTTTCCCAAACGCCTTCAAGCCAAACGACATTACCGGCTTCAAGCGTTTTTTTTATATCTATTATGCGTTGATTTGAGGAGCCGCGGAAGATAAGCGCGGGGCTTTTCTTTTCTTCTATAAATTTTCCGTCCACCAAAACATCGATATATCCGAGCATTTCCCGCGCCGAATCATCGTTCAGTCCTTCGAATTCAAAGCCGGTGTAGCACCAAACGCTTTTTTCGGGGAATTCCTTTTTCACCGTTTTTAAAAATTCGGTGAGCGCGGGTCGGTTTTCGGGCTCAAAGGGCTCGCCGCCCAAAAGCGACAGCCCGGTTATATATTCGGCAGACATGGCGTTCAATATTTCACGCTCGGTGCTTTCCGTAAACGGTTTACCGTAAGAAAAATCCCATGCCTCTTTATTAAAGCAGTTTTTGCACCTGTGGCGGCAGCCGCTCACAAAAAGCGAAACGCGGACGCCCGGTCCGTTTGCAATATCAAATTTTTTAAGCGCCGCGTAATTCATTATAAAACCTCTGTGACAGTATTAAGGGACGGTGCAAAGCACCGTCCTTTTTAATTTGAATTGAAAATTAAAGATGTAAAACTCTTTCCTTAATTTCCTGTGTTCTGCCCTGATTCCAGAACTGCGTGCCGATATATCCGCAGGTTCTGCGGGCAACATTCATTTTATCCTGATCGGTATTGCCGCAATTCGGGCATTTCCAAACCAGCTTGCCGTCGTCATTCTCGCTTATTTCGATCTCGCCGTCATACCCGCAAGCCTGGCAGTAATCACTCTTTGTGTTAAGCTCGGCGTACATTATATTATCGTAAATAAACTTCATAACCGAAATTACCGCGTCAAGATTATTCTGCATATCCGGCACTTCAACATACGAAATTGCACCGCCGGGCGATAATGCCTGGAACTTGGCTTCAAGCGCCAGCTTATCGAATGCGTCGATATTTTCGGTAACATGAACATGGTAACTGTTGGTGATATAGTTTTTATCGGTAACGCCCTTTATTATGCCGAAACGCTTTTGCAGGCATTTTGCAAACTTGTAGGTTGTGCTTTCAAGCGGAGTGCCGTAAAGCGAATAATCGATATTTTCATCGGCTTTCCACTTTGCGGTATACTCGTTGAGCTTTTTCATTATTTCAAGGCCGAACTCCTCGCCCTCGGGCTCTGTGAGCTTTTTGCCGATCATGCTGTAAACGCATTCCCAAAGCCCCGCATAGCCGAGCGACAGGGTGGAATACCCGCCGTGGAGATATTTATCGATAGTTTCGCCTTTTTTAAGGCGCAAAAGCGCACCGTATTGCCAAAGGATAGGGGCAGCGTCGGACACGGTGCCGGTAAGTCTTTCATGGCGCGCCTGCAGCGCTCTGTGGCAGAGCTGCATACGGTCATCGAATATCTTCCAGAATTTATCTATATCGCCCTGTGCGGAAAGACCTATATCCACCAAATTCACGGTGACAACGCCCTGATTGAAGCGGCCGTAATACTTCGGCTTGCCGTTTTCATCCACATATGGCGTCAAAAAGCTGCGGCAGCCCATGCAGGTGTAGCAGTGACCCTCGCCGTTTTTATCGATCTTGTTTTTAAGCATGACCTTTTCGGAAATGTAATCGGGCACCATTCGCTTTGCGGTGCACTTTGCCGAAAGCTTCGTTAAATACCAGTACTCGCCGTCCTCGGTTATATTGTCATCCTCAAGCACATAAATAAGCTTCGGGAATGCGGGCGTTATCCACACGCCCTTTTCGTTTTTAACGCCCTGATAGCGCTGCTTTAAGACCTCTTCTATAATAAGCGCCAAATCACGCTTTTCCTGCTCGTTTTTAGCCTCGTTCAGATACATAAATACCGTGACAAAGGGTGCCTGACCGTTGGTGGTCATAAGGGTCACTACCTGGTACTGAATCATCTGAACGCCCTTGCGAACCTCGTTGAGCAACCGTTTTTCGGTTATCTCGCGCGCCTTTTCGGGGGTGATTTCGGTCCCCGCCTCGCAAAACTCCTCTAAAACATCGCTGTATATTTTCTTGCGGCTTATATCCACAAAGGGGGCTAGGTGCGCCAGGCTTATGCTCTGACCGCCGTACTGGCATGACGCTACCTGCGCTATTATTTGGGTTGCGATATTGCAGGCGGTGGAAAAGCTGTGCGGCTTTTCAATCAGCGTGCCGCTTATGACCGTGCCGTTCTGCAGCATATCCTCAAGGTTTACAAGGTCGCAGTTGTGCATATGCTGGGCAAAATAATCCGCGTCATGAAAATGAATTATGCCCTGCTCGTGTGCTTCGACTATATCGTTATCAAGCAGCAGTCTTTTGGTAATGTCCTTGCTGACCTCACCCGCCATATAGTCGCGCTGAACGCTGTTTACGGTCGGGTTCTTATTGGAATTTTCCTGCTTTACCTCTTCGTTGTTGCATTCGATAAGGCTTAAGATCTGCTCGTCGGTGGTGTTCGCCTTTCTCACAAGTGCGCGCTGATAACGGTAGGTTATGTATCTGCGCGCAACATCGAAGGCGCGCTGGTTCATTATCTGATCCTCTACCATATCCTGTATTTCCTCAACGCTTAAAGAGCGGTTGACATTGGTAGCCGCGCTCTCAACATCCTCCGCTATGCGCTTTATCTGTATATCCGACATACGCTCGCTCGGAACAACGCTTTCATTTGCCTTTTTTACCGCAATTTCAATCTTTTTAGGGTCAAAATCAACCTCTGCCCCGCTTCTTTTTATGATTTTCATTCAAACATCCCCTTGTAGCCGCATCCCAAAAAAGCGGCTTATATATACAATATCTTGTTAGTGCGAAAATTATTATACCACAAATTACGGAAAATGCAATAGTCAATTTCAATAATATTCAGGTTTTTGTTTTGAACCCCTCGCCGAGCACCTCGCCCGCCTCCCCGACGATTATAAAGGCATTTTTATCACACTCTGTAGCAAGCCTGCATACTGCCGCCACCTCGTTGCGGCGAACGGTACACATGAGCATCTGCCTTTGAGCGCCGGTGTATGCACCCGTTACATTAAGCAGGGTAACGCCGCGGTTTATAAGCGACATTATGCTGTCGGACAGCTCCTTTGAATTATCGGTTATGACATAAATGATCTTGCCCCTGTCAGCCCCGTAGAGTATCACATCCATAACGCGGGACGAGGTGTAAATTGCAATCACGGCATAAAGCGCGCTTTCAATATTTTTGTAAACCAGCGCCGTCGCAGCCACCACCGCCGCGTCAGCCGCAAGCATAAGTCTGCCGACTGTCAGGTGCGGAAATCTGCGGTTTATGAGCTTTGCGATTATATCTGTGCCGCCGGTAGTGGCTCCGCGCAGCATAAACAGGCTGATTCCGAGTCCCATCAGCAGTCCTCCGAAGAGGGCTGCCAAAATCGGGTCGATTTTTATTGTGGGCAGAAACAGCCCCGAAATATCAAGCATCAGGGACATTATCGCCGTAGCGACAGCGGTCTTCGCAATAAAAATACCGCCGAATTTAATAAATGCCGCCGCAAGCAGCGGAATATTGAGAACGAACACAACCGCGCCTATCGGCAGCGAGAAAAGATAGTTAAGTATCGTCGCGATACCCGTCAGTCCCCCGGGTGATATACCGTTTTCCGAAAGGAAAAGCAGGACTGCGGTGGAGTAGATAAATCCCCCGGCTATATAGAATAAAATATCGGTCAGAAATGTGAATATACGCTTTCTTCTCATATAAGCTTCCTCCAAACGGGATACTATATTCGGCAGACGCAGGGCTTTTCTTTATTCTTCCCCTTTTTGCGAAAAAACAAAGCCTCTTTAAATATTCTATCATGTTTGCGGCTTGCGGTCAACTCGAAGTCGGCGCTTTTGTCTAATATTATGCTTGTTTTAAATTAAAAAATGTGTTATTATATATTTAACACAGCTTGGAGGGAGTTTTGGCATGCATCTTCAGGAATCGGGAGAAATGTATCTCGAAACAATACTTATACTGAGCCGCAAAAGCCAATTTGTTCGCTCTATTGATATAAGCGAATATATGGGCTTTTCAAAGCCGAGCGTCAGCCGCGCCATAGGGCTTTTAAAGGACGGCGGATATATAACCGTTGACGGCAGCGGATATATCGCTTTAACCGACGCGGGCGCGGAAATTGCGGGGAAAATTTACGAACGGCACAATGTGCTGACCGAATTTTTAAGAAAGATCGGCGTATCCGAGGAAACCGCCGCGGCAGATGCCTGCAAAATAGAACACAATATATGCGATGAAACCTTTGACGCACTCAAAAAGCATATAAAAGAAATAGAGGAAAAGCCATGAGCTTCTCCCTGAGTTTTACCGAAAATGGTTACGGCACGCCGCTTGTTTTACTCCACGGAAACGGAGAAGACAGCGGCTGTTTTGTCAATCAAATCGATAAGTTTTCGGAATTCCGCCGTGTAATAGCGGTCGATACCAGAGGTCACGGCGCTTCGCCGCGCGGAAGCCGACCCTTCACGCTCGACACCTTTGCAAACGATCTGAATGAGCTTTTTGATAAGCTCGGTATCAACTCTGCCGATATTTTAGGCTTTTCCGACGGCGGGAATATCGCCCTTATTTTTGCATTAAAATACCCCGAAAGGGTGAAGCGAATGGTGCTTTGCGGCGCCAATCTGTTCCCCACGGGGCTTAAAGGCTCTTTTTTGATTCCGGTAAGACTTACCTATGCTGTTCTGGGGCTTGTTCCCCGCCGCGTCCGCAGTGTGCGCCGCCGCAGGGAGCTGCTTTATTTAATGGCAAAGCAGCCGAACATACGCCCGCAAGCGCTCGAAAGCATTAAATGCCCCGTGCTTGTAATGGCGGGAACAAAGGATGTTATAAAGGAAAAGCATACAAAGCTTATCGCCGCCTCGCTGCCGAATGCAAGGCTGTGCTTTTTAAAGGGCGGGCATTTTATCATAAAAACAAACAGTGTTGAATTCAACAGTGAGGTTGAAAAATTTTTCCGCGCGCAGAAGACCTGAAAACTGCGTCTCAAACAGAAAGATGCATTTTCAAAAGCAGCTTTTTAATGTAAACCGCCAGTAAAAACGCCGCCGCCACCGAAATAATATCCTTTATGAGATACGGTGCGGAAACCAAAAGAAATGCGGGAACAAACTTCATTTTATAGATTAATGCGTATTGCAGACTGCCCCAAATATGGCATATTGCAAGCCCCGCAAAGCCCGGCAGTATTTTGAGATATTTATTTTTTATGAGCACGCCGACTCCGCAAAGCCCGGTTAAAAAGAGGAAGCCGAAAATAAATCCGCCTGTCGCCCCGAAAAGCACCTGCACGCCGCCCCTGAAGCCCGAGAACACAGGCACCCCAACCGTGCCCAAAAGGATATATGCGGCAATCGAAGCCAAGCCCCACTTCACACCGAGAACATAGCCGCAAAGTGCCACGGCAAAGGTCTGCAGGGTAAGCGGCACATCAAACGGCGTCGGAATTGCGGTTTGCGAAAGCACGGCGGTAATCGCGGTGAAAAGCGCCGCCGTTATGAGTCTTAAAGTTCTTTTTTTTGCATTTTCTTTCATTTTAGAATCCCCAATCGGTTTATACTGTCATGAAAAGCATTATAAAGCATACAGCCCGAATTGTCAACCTAATTTTAATATAGGTTGACAATTCGGGCTTTGCTTTTTATTAAAGGCTTTAAAGCGAGCTTCCCCGCCGACCTCGGTTTCGACGAAATCGGCGGGGAAGCAGAAATTTTGCCGTATCAGGGACGGAGATGCCTTTTATCCTGTCGCCTTATTCAGCGGCAGCTTCGGGCATATCGCCCGCTTCGGAATCGGTCGGAATGCCGTCATCGAGCATATCCTCATCATATTCCGGAGGATTTATCTCGGCGCAGCGCATACCTGTACCCGCAGGAACAAGCTTACCGATAATAACATTTTCCTTAAGACCGAACAGCGGGTCAACCTTGCCCTTGATGGCGGCTTCGGTAAGCACGCGTGTGGTCTCCTGGAAGGAAGCTGCCGATAAGAACGATTCGGTAGCAAGAGATGCTTTTGTAATACCGAGCAGCGTTGCGCGGTAGGTTGCTTTTGTAAGCCCCTCCTCGCCCGCGTCGATACGCGCCTGAACGGCGGCGTTTGCCTCTGCGATCTCCTTGTATTCGTAGCTGACATTCTGCAGCAGGTCTGTAGAGCCGGGGTCGGTAATGCGCAGCTTGCGCATCATCTGACGAACTATAACCTCAATGTGCTTATCGTTGATATCAACACCTTGTGTGCGGTATGCATTCTGAATTTCGGCTATGATATATTCCTCAACAGCCTCGGGTCCCTGCGCCTCAAGAATATCCTGCGGATATTTAGCGCCCGGAATCAGCATATCGCCCGCCTTGACCTCGTCGCCGTCCTTAACCAGGCAGCGTATGCCATAAGGAATGGTGACCTTTTCCTCGGTTTTAAGCTCATCGTTTGTGATTATAATTACATTACTCTTCTTTTCCTCGGCAATGCGTACGGTACCGTCCATTTTGGCGATAAGTGCGCAGCGCTTCGGTCTGCGTGCCTCGAACAGCTCCTCAACACGCGGAAGACCCTGTGTAATATCCTCTGTACTCGCAATACCGCCGGTGTGGAAGGTACGCATGGTAAGCTGGGTGCCTGGCTCGCCTATAGACTGAGCCGCAACTATGCCGACAGCCTCGCCCGTGGTAACCGGTTTGCTGGTTGCAAGGTTTCTGCCGTAGCACTTCTTGCACACGCCGTGGTGGCTGTGGCAGGTAAGCACCGAGCGTATCTCAATGCTTTCGATTCCGGCATCAACAATTTTCTTGGCGCCCTCGCCCGTAACCATATCCTCATGCGACCAGATAACCTCGCCGGTATTCGGGTCAACTGCGTCATGGAGCAGATATCTGCCCTCAAGGCGCTCTGCAAGCGGCTCCAGAATGTGGTTTCCATCCTTAATATCGGTGACGGTAAGACCCTCTTCCGTACCGCAGTCGTCCTCACGGACGATAACATCCTGCGCAACATCGACCAGACGGCGGGTAAGATAACCCGAGTCAGCTGTACGCAAAGCAGTATCTGCAAGTCCCTTACGCGCACCGCGTGAGGAAATGAAGTATTCAAGTACGTTAAGACCCTCGCGGTAGTTGGCACGGATAGGTACTTCGATAACCTTACCCGCCGTATTCGCAATAAGTCCGCGCATACCCGCAAGCTGTCTTATCTGGCTCATAGAACCACGCGCGCCGGAGTCCGCCATCATGAATATCGGGTTGAACTCGTCAAGGTTGCCCTTCAGCGCGTCGGCAACATCCTCGGTCGCCTTGTTCCATATTTCTATAACATGGCGGCTGCGCTCGTCGTTGCTTATAAGACCGCGTCTGTAATCGCGGCTTACCAGATCGATCTGTGCCTCGGCGCCTGCAAGTATTTCCTTTTTCGCCGGCGGGATTACCGAGTCGATAACCGCAACGGTAATAGCGCCCTTGGTGGAATACTTAAAGCCTGTCGCCTTAATATTATCAAGAACTATAGCGGATTCGCTTGTTCCGTGCATTGTAATGCAGCGGTCGATAATTTTACCGAGCTGCTTTTTGCCGACCTTATTCTGAATAATGTCGTCGTTGCTCTCAATAATATTGGCATCGGGATTTTTAACGGTATAGGTCCATTCAAGGTCAAGTGCGTGCTTGGGGTCGGTTCTGTCAACAAAGCCTAAATCCTGCGGAATCGACTCATTGAAGATTATAAAGCCGACCGTGCACCAAACAAGACCGTGCTCACCCTTATCGTTGGTCATACGCACTCTTATAGGCGCGTGCAGACCGACAATACCGTCGTTATAAGCCATTATCGCCTCGTTTTTATCTCTGAATATCTTGTTTGCGCCCTTTTCGTCGGACTTAACAAGAGTGAGGTAGTAAGAGCCGAGTACCATATCCTGCGTAGGAACGGTAACAGGCTTACCGTCGGACGGCTTCAAGAGGTTGTTTGCCGCAAGCATAAGGAAACGGGCCTCTGCCTGTGCCTCTGCCGAGAGCGGAATATGAATAGCCATCTGGTCGCCGTCAAAGTCGGCATTGTATGCTGTACAAACGAGCGGGTGCAGCTTTAATGCCTTACCCTCAACCAGCACCGGCTCAAATGCCTGAATACCGAGTCTGTGAAGTGTCGGAGCACGGTTAAGCAGCACGGGATGCTCCTTGATGACCATTTCGAGCGCGTCCCAGATTTCGGTGGACGCACGCTCCACCATCTTTCTTGCGGACTTAATATTTGTAACAGCCTTGGTTTCAACCAGGCGTTTCATAACAAATGGCTTGAAAAGCTCCAGCGCCATTTCCTTCGGAACGCCGCACTGGTACATTTTAAGCTCGGGTCCTACAACTATAACCGAACGGCCGGAATAGTCAACACGCTTACCGAGCAGATTCTGACGGAAGCGTCCCTGCTTACCCTTAAGCATATCGGAAAGAGACTTAAGCGCGCGGTTGTTCGGGCCTGTTACGGGCTTGCCGCGTCTGCCGTTATCGATAAGGGCATCAACCGCCTCTTGCAGCATACGCTTTTCATTGCGGACTATTATATCCGGCGCGCGCAGCTCAAGAAGTCTCTTCAAGCGGTTGTTACGGTTGATAACACGCCTGTAAAGATCATTCAGATCGCTCGTTGCGAAACGGCCGCCGTCCAGCTGAACCATCGGGCGGAGATCCGGCGGAATTACCGGAATAACGTCAAGTATCATCCACTCGGGACGGTTGCCCGACTGCCTGAAGGCTTCAAGCACCTCAAGACGCTTTAAAAGACGGATGCTCTTCTGTCCCGTTGCGTCCTCAAGCTCGGCGCGCAGCTCGTCGCAGGTCTTATCAAGATCAATTTCGCAAAGCAGCTTCTTTATAGCCTCTGCGCCCATGCCCGCTTCAAAGTCGTTTTCATACTTTTCGCGCATATCGCGGTACTGCTTTTCGTTTAAAAGCTGCTTTTTCTCAAGCGGAGTAGTACCGGGATCGGTAACTATATACTGCGAGAAATAAAGCACCTGCTCAAGCGCCTTCGGCGTGATATCGAGCACAAGACCCATTCTTGACGGGATAGTCTTGAAATACCAAATGTGCGAAACCGGGGCTGCAAGCTCAATCGAGCCCATGCGCTCGCGGCGAACCTTCGCGCGGGTCACTTCAACGCCGCAGCGTTCGCAGACCTTGCCCTTATAGCGGATGCGCTTGTACTTTCCGCAGTGGCACTCCCAGTCCTTCTGCGGCCCGAAAATACGCTCGCAGAAAAGTCCGCCCTGCTCGGGCTTTAAGGTACGGTAGTTAATGGTCTCCGGCTTTGTAACCTCGCCGTGCGACCAGCTTCTTATCTGTTCGGGAGACGCAAGTCCTATTTTTATTGATTCAAATTCAATTTCTGCCATATCTGCCCCTCCGTTTAATTTTCGTCGTCGAATTCATCGTCTGATGCGAATTCGTCATATTCATCCTCGGCTATCGCTTCGCCGTTTTCGTCCTCAAGACCGAATCCGGTCAAATCGTCGGCAACCGACTGACCGTCAAAGTCAACATCGTTACCCTCGTTTTCGGGAATTGCCGGTGTTCCGAGACCGATGTCGTCGTCATCCTCAAAGCTCTGCTTCAAGTCAATCTCCTCATCATTACGGTCAAGCACCTTAACATCAAGACCCAGGGACTGCAGCTCCTTAATAAGAACCTTGAACGACTCGGGCACGCCCGGCTTCGGAATATTCTGACCCTTAACGATTGACTCATAGGTCTTGACTCGACCCACAACATCGTCCGACTTAACGGTGAGTATTTCCTGCAGCGTATAAGCCGCACCGTAAGCCTCAAGCGCCCAAACTTCCATTTCTCCGAAACGCTGACCGCCGAACTGCGCCTTACCGCCGAGCGGCTGCTGGGTAACAAGGGAGTACGGACCTGTAGAACGCGCATGGATCTTATCGTCAACCAGGTGATGCAGTTTGAGATAGTACATATAGCCAACGGTTACCGGGTTATCAAACGGCTCGCCGGTGCGCCCGTCATAAAGCTGGGTCTTGGCGTCTGCCGTCAGCGGGATGCGTGAGAAGTCAAGCTTCGCGCTGTTCTTATCCTTATATTCGTCGGATTTTGTGAATTCCTCCGCCATTGCAAAGCACTTGCGGATGTCATCCTCATGAGCACCGTCAAATACCGGGGTGCAGATGTTCCAGCCGAGCGCTTTCGCGGCATATCCTAAGTGAACCTCAAGCACCTGACCTATATTCATTCGGGACGGAACGCCCAACGGGTTCAGAACTATATCAAGCGGAGTGCCGTCTGGCAGGAAGGGCATATCCTCACTCGGAAGTATGCGGGATACAACGCCCTTATTACCATGGCGTCCCGCCATTTTATCTCCCACGGAAATCTTACGCTTCTGCGCTATATAGCAGCGAACGACAACATTTACTCCGGGGCTTAATTCAGCCGAATTTTCTCTTGTGAATACCTTAACATCAACAATTGTGCCGTATTCGCCGTGCGGAACACGCAGAGAGGTATCCCTTACCTCGCGCGCCTTTTCGCCGAATATTGCACGGAGCAGTCTTTCCTCGGCGGTAAGCTCGGTTTCGCCCTTGGGCGTTACCTTTCCTACAAGTATATCGCCCGCGGTGACCTCTGCGCCGACGCGGATAATGCCGCGGTCGTCAAGATCCTTAAGCGCGTCCTCGCCGACATTCGGTATATCTCTTGTTATTTCCTCAGGCCCGAGTTTTGTATCGCGCGCTTCAAGCTCATATTCCTCAATATGAATGGAGGTATAAACATCATCGCGCACCAAACGCTCGTTTATAAGAACCGCGTCCTCGTAGTTGTAGCCCTCCCATGTCATAAATCCGATAAGGGCGTTTCTGCCGAGGGATATTTCGCCGTTGCTCGTAGCCGGGCCGTCGGCAATAACCTCGTGCTCCTTGACCTTTTGACCGACTGCCACTATCGGGCGCTGGTTTATGCAGGTTCCGTGGTTTGAACGCAGGAACTTGATAAGCCTGTATTCATCGATTTCGCCGTTGGTCGCACGGATCTTGATATAATCCGCGCTGACATAGGTAACCTCGCCGTCGCGCTTTGCAAGCACAACAACGCCCGAGTCAACCGCCGCCTTGTATTCCATACCGGTTGCAACAATCGGGTTTTCGGGACGTAAAAGCGGCACAGCCTGCTTCTGCATGTTCGAGCCCATGAGCGCACGGTTGGTATCGTCGTTCTCAAGGAACGGAATCATGGCGGTTGCTACCGAAACCACCATTTTCGGCGAAACGTCCATATAATCGGCACGGGAGGACTCAACCTCACGGAAACCGTCAAGATAACGGGCAGTAACCTTTTTGTTTACAAAATGACCTGCCTCGTCAAGCGGCTCGTTTGCCTGTGCTACAATGTATTCGTCTTCTTCATCGGCAGTCATATAGCAAACCTCGTCAAGAACTCTGCCTGTTTCCTTATCAACCTTGCGGAACGGAGTTTCTATAAAGCCGTATTTATTTATCTTCGCAAAGGTTGCAAGATAGGAGATAAGACCGATGTTAGGACCTTCCGGAGTCTCTATCGGGCACATACGTCCGTAATGCGTATAGTGAACATCACGAACCTCGAAGGACGCGCGGTCACGGGAAAGTCCGCCGGGTCCGAGCGCCGACAGACGGCGCTTATGGGTAAGCTCGGACAGAGGGTTGGTCTGATCCATAAACTGCGAAAGCGGAGACGAGCCGAAGAATTCCTTTATAGCCGCCACAACCGGACGGATGTTTATAAGCGACTGGGGGGTAATGCTGTCGGGATCCTGCGCCTGCAGGGTCATTTTCTCACGCACAACGCGCTCCATACGGGATATGCCTATGCGGAACTGGTTCTGCAGAAGCTCGCCCACCGAACGGATACGGCGGTTGCCGAGATGGTCTATATCGTCAACCGTGCCCACATTGTGAGGAAGTCCCAGAAAATAGTTTACGGTAGCAAATATATCGTCAAGCGTTATATGCTTCGGAATAAGGTCGTCGGCATGAGCCAAAATTGCCTCGCGCAACTCTTCCTTGCCGTTTGTTTCCTCAAGCAGCTTTTTAAGAACCTCAAACGAAACGTTCTCGTTTATGCCGAGTCCGTCAAGCTCGCCGAGTTCATCGGCAGTGAAATTGGTAAAATCGCAAAGCCTTACCATACCGTTTGAGAGCACCTTTACCTCAGTAACATTGCCCTCAAAGTCCATAACATTGATATAGGCTTCCCTTACGCCCTTACGCTCTATGGTATCAGCCAGTTCGCGGCTGACGGTCACATCCGCCTCGGCAAGAATTTCACCGGTCATCGGATCTGCCACAGGGCGCGAAAGCACGGCGCCGCGGATTCTGGCGCCTATTGCCAATTTTTTATTGTATTTATAGCGGCCCACGCGGGAAATATCATATCTGTGCGGGTCAAAGAAAAGCTGCTCAAGATAAGCCTTTGCACCCTCAATGGTTACAGGCTCGCTGGGGCGGAGCTTTTTATAGACCTCTACAAGCGCGTCCTCAACCGACTTGGTGTCATCCGTCTCAAGTGTCGCGGAAAGACGCTCGTCCTCACCCAAAAGCGTTCTTATCATATCGTTTGTACCGATTCCGAGTGAACGCACAAAGGTAGTAATGGGCAGCTTGCGGTTTTTATCGATGCGGACATAAAGCACATCGTTCGGAGAGGTTTCATACTCAAGCCATGCGCCGCGGTTCGGGATTATCGTGGAGGAAAAAAGCCGTTTGCCGGTCTTTTCATCGGTCTTTTCGGCGAAATAAACACCCGGCGAACGCACAAGCTGCGAAACTATGGCGCGCTCCGCACCGTTTATTACAAAGGTGCCGGATTCGGTCATCAGCGGGAAATCGCCCATGGAGACCTCGCTTTCCTTGATCTCCCCGGTCTCGCTGTTTACAAGGTGCGCGGTAACGCGAAGCGGCGCGGCATATGTCGTATCGCGCGCTTTGCATTCGGTAACATCGTATTTGGGAGTATCGTCAAGGCGGTAGTCAACAAAGCTGAGCCTCAGGTTTCCGCTGTAGTCCGTTATATCGGACATATCCCTGAAGACTTCTTTCAGACCCTCCTCAACAAACCATTTGTACGAATCCTTCTGAATTTCAATGAGATTAGGCATGTCAATAACTTCGTTGATCTTCGAGAAGGTCATTCGGTTGTTATTGCCCAGGCGTACCGGTTTTACCATTGAAGTCGGCTCCATAGGTTTACAATCACTCCTCCGTATATTTTGCGGCAAAAAGAGCCGCAAGAGCAAGCATTCACAACGGGTTCGGCGCACTTAAAAATTGCTTCGGGGCAAAATAGGCGCACAATCCCCCATCATCATTAGTAATTCATTATTATATACCGTTTGGCAGCGATAGTCAAGCATTATTTTAATTTTAAAAAAAAATTCACAAAATCGGGCATAAAGAAACAATTTCTTCTGCTCCGATTCTGTGAATCATAAGCGATTATATATTTTTCATCTTACTGCTTTTGCTTATCTGTATGCCTGCCAGCACAAACGGAAACGCACAGAGGAATATCGGTGCAAAAAAGAGCAGAAATATTTCAAAGCTGAAGGGAAACATAAGAAAAAACATAAACGACATCAGTATAAACGCAAGCGGGCCTATTGCAAAAAAGAAAGCGATTGCGGCTATAACCGTCACGGCAATCTTATCCGCCTTATTCCGACACAGCAGCACGCCGAGAACAGCATAATCCGCAGCCGAAAAAACCGCCTGCGGTATCCACAGCATTGCATAATTCGGCCCGGGATTCTTTATGACGCACGATACAAAGTAGATGCCCGAAGCCACATATGCGGCCGAAATCAAAAAAGAAAGACATATCGGAAAAATTCGCTTTTTCATAAATATACCTCGCTTTATTTTTCTATAAACTCCAAAATATCGTTCATAACATCCTGTCTGCAAATATCGTTGTGTATTTCGTGGCGGCAGTTTTCATAAAGCTTTATCGTAACGTCCTCCATACCCGCGGCCTTAAGCCTTTTGTAAACCGTTTTAACACCCTTGCCGTAATTTCCCACCGGGTCGTGCGTACCCGAAATCAAAAGCACGGGCAGAGTTTTGCGCATATTTTTAAACCAGGCGCCGCGATTGCTGAGCATATTCAGCTTTACAAGGTCGTGCATGGCGGACACGGTAAATTTAAAGGTGCAGTATTCGTCCGCCGCGTATTTCGCGGTAACCTCACGGTCGGAGGTTACCCAATCATACTCGCTTTCCCCCTCGAAGCGCTTGTTATACGCGCCGAAAGCGATATTATTTATAAGCTTAGAGCGGTGCTTTTCCCCGCAAAACAGCTGCATTATGTCGGTCAGCAGCAGCCCGAACGGCGCTGCGGCATTGGGTCCGCCCGTTCCGCAGATTATGAATTTTTCAATTCCGTCGCCATAATTTTCGGCGGCTATACGGGAAATAAACGAGCCCATGGAGTGCCCCATAAGATAAAGCGGCTTATCGGGGAACATTTTTTTCACCGCGTCCTCAAAGGCTTTAACGTCGTTTACAAGGTATTTCCAGCCGTTGCGGTGGGCTATAAAGCCGAGTTCATCTTTACTTTTCGCCGTTTCGCCGTGACCTAAATTATCATAGCCGCAGCAAACATAACCCTTTTCAGCCAAAAATGCGAAAATATGGTCGTAGCGCGCTATATATTCGCACATACCGTGAACAATGTGGAAAATGCCCTTAATATCGCCCTCGGGTATATAAATCCTGCCTTTAAGCGTGTGAATATTATCGGTGCAGGGCACCTCTATTGCTTTAAGCTCGTAATGCATAGGTTTTCCTCCTTTAAAAGGCTTTGGTGCTGCGCACGGCGCGTTTCCAGCCTTCCGTCATCGCTTCGCGGTGCTTAGCATTAATTGCCGGCTTAAACTCGGTCTGCTTATCGGGCAGGCGGAGAATCTCGTTTTTATTTTTCCAAAAGCCCACGGCGAGCCCCGCAAGATAAGCCGCCCCCGCGGCGGTAGCCTCGGTCTGCACGGGTCTTATGACCCCTACGTCCGAAATATCCGCCTGAAACTGCATTAAAAAGTTATTTGCGGCAGCTCCGCCGTCCGCTCTTATATGATTAATGGGCAGCCCCGTGTCCGCCTTAAGCGCGGTTATAAGGTCGTTGGTTTGGTAGGCTATGGCTTCAAGACAAGCCCTTATTATGTGGTTTTTGCCGCTGCCGCGCGTAAGCCCGCAAATTGTGCCGCGGGCGTACATATCCCAGTAGGGCGCGCCCAGCCCCGCAAAGGCGGGAACAATGTAAACCCCCGCCGAATCGGGAACGGAAAGCGCCGCTTTATCGCTTTCGGCAGCAGAGGCTATAAGCCCCAATTCATCGCGCAGCCACTGAATGACCGCACCGCCCACAAACACGCTGCCCTCAAGCGCGTAGCATATGTTGTCTCCCGCGTCGGCGGCAATAGTGGTTATAAGCCCGTTTTTGCTTTCATAAGCGGCGGCGCCCGTGTTCATAAGCAAAAAGCAGCCCGTGCCGTAGGTGTTTTTAATATCGCCTTCGCAAAAGCATTTCTGCCCGAAAAGCGCTGCCTGCTGGTCGCCTGCAATGCCCGAAACCGGTATTTCCGCGCCCAGAATATTTACATCGCCGTAAATTTCGCTGCTTGAGCGCACCTCAGGCAGCATACACTTTGGAATTTGCAATATTTCAAGCAGTTTTTTATCCCAGGTAAGTGAGTGTATATCGTAAAGCATTGTTCTTGCGGCGTTTGTGCGGTCGGTAACGTGAATTTTGCCGCTTGACAGCTTCCATATAAGCCAGGTATCAACCGTGCCGAAAAGCAGCTCGCCGTTTTCGGCTCTGTCGCGCGCGTCGGGAACATTATCAAGTATCCATTTGATTTTGGTGGCGCTGAAATACGCGTCAATGCGCAGCCCCGTTGTTTTGCGTATATATTCCTCTAAGCCGTCGGCGCGTAATTTATCGCACATTTCAGATGTGCGGCGGCACTGCCACACTATCGCGTTATAAATCGGCTCGCCCGTATTTTTATCCCATATAATTGTAGTCTCGCGCTGATTTGTAACCCCCACGGCGGCAATTTCCTCGGCAGAGGCGCCTATTGCCGTTATAGCCTCGGTAACGGCGGCGTACTGAACCGAAAATATCTCCACCGGGTCATGCTCCACAAAGCCGGGCTGCGGGTATATTTGTTTAAATTCCCTTTGTGCTGCCGATACGGCATTTCCGCCCTTATCAAAAAGCACGGCGCGGGCGCTGGTCGTACCCTCGTCAAGCGTTAAAATATACTTTTTCATATCGCACCGTTTTTAATTATTATTCGCGGAACGCGGGGGGATATGCCGCAGATTATTTCATAATTTATGGTGCCGCACATATCCGCAAGCTCCTCAACGGGTAATTCCCTGCCGAATAAAATCACCTCGTCGCCCTGCTTTACGTTTTCAATATCCGTCACGTCAACCGACATCTGATCCATACAAATCCTGCCGATTATAGGGGCTTTTTTGCCCTTTATTAAAACATAGCCTTTATTTGAAAGCAGCCGCGGGTAGCCGTCGGCATAGCCTGCGGTTACGGTGGCGGTCTTCATTTCCCTTTCGGCGGTAAAGGTTCTGCCGTAGCTTACGGTATCGCCCTTTTTAACGGTTTTAACCATTGAAACAACCGATTTCACCGTCATTGCGGGTATAAAATCCTCTTTAAGCTTTAAGCCCGACGACGGGGTAAGCCCGTAAAGAATTATACCCGGGCGGCACATATCAAGGTGCTTATCGGTATCAAGGCAGAAAGCCGCCGAATTGCAGCAGTGGCAAATTTTTGGGGTAAGCCCTGCCTTTATAAAGCGCTCCTTTGCCGCAATAAAGCGCGAATACTGCGCGGCGGTAAAGCCGTCCTCTTCTTGCGGGGTGCGGTCGGAAACGGCAAAATGCGTGAAAATTCCGCCGAAATCAAAGCCCGGCAGCCGCGCGGCGGCAATTGCGTCATCAATCCCCGAAAGAGAATTATCACGGCAGTCAAACCCAATGCGGCTCATACCCGTATCAAGCTTTATGTGTATTTTAATTCTCACCTTATCCGCCGTGGCTTTTTTTGAGAGTGCAGCGGCGTATTCGGGGGAGTAAACGCTTTGGGTTATATCGTTAATATAAAGCTGTGAAGCCATACTAACAGGTGTATACCCCAAAATAAGAATAGGCTTGGTTATACCGCAGCCGCGCAGCGTTACAGCCTCCTCTATATTTGAAACGGCAAAAGCGTCCGCCCCCTCCGCCTCAAGCAGGGGAGCGACGTTGCGCGCGGAGTGACCGTAGGCGTCAGCCTTTACGACCGCCATTATTTTAGTGCCCGCCGCCTCTTTTTTAATAATACCAAAATTATGTACAAGGGCGTCAACATCAATTTCCGCCCAGGTTCTGTGAAGAAATTCCACTTTTATTTCCGCCTTATTTTTTAATAATATTATTGCCCAACTGTTTTTTTACCTTGCCCGCGAACGGAATACACACAAGGCTTAAAAGCACCCAAAGGCAGGAATAGGGCATGCAGATCTGCCCGCCTATGTTCATCGGCATTTTGCTGTAATCCCAAACATTCTTCTTTAAAATTATATTAAACACAACGCCGAAAATGAACTCTACACCCGTAACAAAGGTGCTGCCCACCAGTCCTTTTATTAAAAGTCCCGCTTTTTTGAGCTTTTCGCTTATTGTGCCGAAGAACACAAAGCAAATACCGCCCGCCCCCAGCATCGACCAGTGCGTGTAACCGCGCCATATAATCTCAATAAGCCCGTAGCCCACGGCGCCTATTGAAAAAAGCATAAATCTTATTTTTCGCTGTTTCATTTTATCACCCGTAGTTATTATGGGTGATAATTCTTTCGGCTATTCAGCCAAAGCCGTGCAGTAAAAATTACCGCCTGTTTCTCTTGGTAATTGCCAAAAGGCGTATAAGCTGTGTGAGCGATACAAGCAGCGCCGCAACATAGGTCATTGCAGCAGCTGAAAGCACCCTGCGCACCGCTTTTTGCTCGTCTTCCCTTATAAGTCCCGAAGAATCCAGCGTCACAAGCGCTCTGTGAGACGCGTTGAACTCAATAGGCAGCGTTAAAAGCTGAAAAAGCAGCGCCGCGCAGAAGAAAATAACGCCCAGCTTCACAAGAAAATAAAAATCGAAGATAAGCCCGATTATAAGCAGCGGCATTGAAAGCTGCGAGCCCAAATTACATACCGGCAGTATTACCGAGCGCACCTTTATGGGCACATAGCCCTTTGAGTACTGAACGGCGTGTCCCGCCTCGTGTGCGGCAACGCCCACGGCGGAAAGGTTGTTTGCGCCGTAAACCGAATCGGAAAGGCGTATAACGTTAGTCCTCGGGTCGTAGTGGTCGGTAAGATTGCCCGAAACGCGCTCTATTTTAACATTATATACACCGTTTGCCTCAAGCACCCGCCGTGCGGCGTCCGCTCCGGTAAGCGGCGAATGATGTGTGCTGTACTTTGAAAAAACCGTTTTTACCCTTATCTGCGACCAGAGCATTATTATAATTGCCGGAACTACAAGATAAATGTAAAGCGAGTCTATACCGTAGTAATAAAAACCACCCATAAAATATCAACTCCGAAAATCAAACATTAAAACGGAAGAGAACAATGTCTCCGTCCTTCATAACATATTCCTTGCCCTCGCTCCTTACAAGTCCCTTTTCCTTTGCAGCCGTCATGCTGCCGCCGCATTCGTTTATAAATTCGTCAAAGTTTATAACCTCTGCGCGAATAAAGCCGCGCTCAAAGTCGGAGTGAATTTTACCCGCCGCCTGCGGCGCCTTTGTGCCCTGCTTGATAGTCCAGGCGCGCACCTCGGGCTTGCCCGCCGTAAGGTAAGAAATAAGCCCCAAAAGGTGGTAGCATTTTTGAATCATACGGTCAAGCCCCGAGCGCTCAAGCCCCAATTCTTCAAGGAACATAACCTTTTCTTCATCCGAAAGCCCCGAAATTTCAGCCTCCAGAGATGCGCATATCGGCAGAATTTCCGCCTTTTCGCGCTCGGCAATTTCCTTTACCGCGTTGTAGTTTTTGTTTGACTCTATGCCCGAGGTAAAGTCCTCCTCGCTCATATTGCAGGCGTAAATTACGGGCTTTGCCGAAAGCAGCGCCGTGGTGTCAAGCACGTTTTGCTCGGTTTCGTCGTTAATTTCAACCGAGCGTGCGGGTAACCCGTTTTCAAGGTGGGCTATAAGCCTTTTTAAGAAATCAACCTCGCCCTGCAGCGATTTATCACCCTTAAGCGCCTTTGCGGTTTTATCAAGGCGGCGCTGCGCCATTTCAATATCCGAAAAAATAAGCTCCAAGTTTATAGTTTCAATATCGCGCGCAGGGTCAACCGAGCCTTCTACGTGAATAATATCGTCGCTTTCAAAGCAGCGCACAACGTGAACTATCGCGTCCACCTCGCGTATGTTGGAAAGGAACTTATTGCCAAGCCCCTCGCCCTTTGAAGCACCCTTTACAAGCCCCGCAATATCCACAAATTCAATGACCGCAGGGGTGAACTTGTCCGGGTTGTATATCTCCGCTAATTTTTCAAGCCGGCCGTCCGGCACGCTCACCATTCCCACATTCGGCTCTATTGTGCAAAAGGGGTAATTCGCCGACTGCGCCCCCGCGTTTGTTATTGCGTTGAAAAGGGTTGATTTGCCTACATTCGGCAGCCCTACCATTCCTAATTTCATTTATTCCCATATCTCCTTATTTTATTAGTGTTTGGGGCGTTTTTATTTGCCCAACTACACCATTTCTACACCATTTTGCAGAAATGAATAGCTTTCAAATTGATGAACGGCGTTTACAAAAGAATCCTCGGTCACATGCACATATCTGTCCATAGTCATTTGAAGACTTGAATGCCCCAAAAGCCTTTGTAAAACCTTCGGCTGCATACCGCTTTCTATCGCCCGTGTTGCGTATGTATGGCGTAAAGCGTGCATACAAAAGCGTTTAATGCCTGCCTCGTCACACAATTTGTATAGATGTGTGTCATACGAGCTGTTTTTTGCAGGTTCGCCCGTTCTCCAATTTATAAATACAAGGTCTTTCATTTCAAGAAAAGATTTCGCCCCGGTATGCCTGTCAATAAACTCCAATGTCTGCGAAAGCGTTTCGGAGGTTTTGCGAGTTTTTGCGGTCTTGTAAATATCCTTTAGAATTTCGTAAGCTTTATCGGTTAACGGAATAGTGCGGTAGCTTTGCGGTGTTTTCGGCGGTCCTGCTCTCCAACAGCCTTGACCGTGCCTGTATTCTAAAGTTTTATTAACGGTTAAAGTCCGCTTTTTCCAATCGATAGCGTCCCATGTCAGACCGATCAATTCGCCCGTGCGAAGTCCTGTTTCGAGAATAAGCGAATATTGCGCATAATTGTGAGAGCGTTTTGCGGCTTCTAAAAATTTCCGCTGTTCGCTTACTGTAAGATATTTAATATCGTTTACTTCCCGTACAGGTTTGGTGTACCTTACGCCGTTCATAGGGTGCTTTTCAATTATATCGTTCATCAATGCGGATTTAAGCATAGTTCCCATACAAATATAGGTTTGCCTTATTGTTGAGCCTGCGTAATCGCTGTCCATTTTGTTTAATACCAATTTGCAGTGCATAGGCTTAACATCGGCTAAAAGCATTTTGCCGATAACGGGCTGTATATTGAATTTATACCGTTCGCGGTAATTTCTTACGGTGTTTGGGGCTAAATCACCCACAATATTATTTATCCAATATTCAAACCATTCATCAACTGTCATACTTGACGGGGCAAAAATATTGCCGTGCTTATCTGCATATTTTGAATCCTCTAACCAGTTGCGAGCTTCCGGAAGAAGCGAAAAACATTTTTCGTGCCTTTTACCTGTTCTGTCAACAAATCTTGCGGTATATAATCCGTCCTTTCTTTGGCAAATACCTTTTCCTATTTCTTTTCCTTTAAGGTTTTTACCCATTTTAAAACTCCTTTCTACAAACGAGAAAAAGAGCCAATGCAACTATTATATTATAATGCATCAGCCCTGTTTTTTCAATATAAAACATATAAAATTAATATGACCGTATTAAATTGTTAATTTATTGCTGATGAATTGCTCAAATTCCTTGCGTTTAACAAGCTTTTTTGTTCCTACATATAACACGAACGGACAATTCGGACTCCGCAGCATACGGTCAATGCGGTTAATACCTATATTGCTGTATTCTGCGGCTTCCTTTACGGTCATTGTAAGCTTTAAATTAAGCGGTATGCCTACATTGTTTTGTTGCATTCAAACACACTCCTTTCCGTCAATCTTCAAAATAATATGCCTGGAAAACCGTACCGTCGTATAAGATAAATCTGCCTGCGGTGTCTTTGGGTATTTGTTCTGCCGCAGCGGTACTGTCGAGTATAATCTGCGACAGTATGTTATCGGCCCTGCCGCAAATGCGGCAATCAATATTGTTTCGTATCTGCCCCGAAAGAACGGCGGCGTCAGGTCTTTGCGTTGCAAGTATCAGATGAATACCGAACGCCCGCCCCTGTCTGGCTATTACGGATAGCTTACTTTCTATTAAGCTTACCCGCTCTTTCTGTTCTTTTGTAAGTCCGGTTTTATCGAGTACCTCGGCAATTTCATCACAGGCAAATATACAGCGTTTCAGTTCTTTTCCTGTTTCTCGGCAGTATTCGTCTATGTTTCGGCAATTATTTTCACGCAGTAAGACTTTTCGCCGCTGCAATTCATCTGCAAGCCCGGTCAGCAGCGTTATAAGCTCATTTTCATCAAAACACATTTTGCAGTTATCCTGCCAAATTGAGGGAAAATCCACTCCGCCCTTAAAATCCGCTATGCTGACCGACATATTTTTCTTTAATGCCTGCATAAGCAATAGCTTTAACAGAACGCTTTTACCGCTGCCTGTCGAGCCGCCGAGTAAAATGTGCGGTATTTTTTTCAGATCCACCGTGACCGTACCCAAAAGGCTTTTACCGAGCATGAGCACGGAATTACTGCCTGCAAGATAATTGTCGTTCCACACAATACGCTTTAAAAGGGAAGTATCCGCCTGAACCGCATAAAGCATAATTTCCTGTTTATTGCTGCCCTCTTTCAGATTTACTATATTCAAATTGAGCGCCGCCTCTATTTTTTGCCGTTTGTCTTCCCATTCTTTAAGCGGTATACCTACGCCGTAAAACCGATATACGGTTACCGAACTGTCTTTTTCGTCCGTTTCCTTTGAAATAAGCATAGGTATTTCTCCGGCGCTGTTTGTAAACCCGATTCGTTTTAACCCGTTTGAAACGGTTTCGCTGCCGGCAGGAGTTCCGAGCAGTATAAGCACGGCAGGTGCGACGGCAATAATCATTAAGGGAAAGAAAAGCTTTAGCAAGGCGATAAATGCAGGGGAGATAAGGTCTGTTTTTTCAATATCAAAGTAACTTTTGCAGAAAAGCCAAAATATTATAACTGCGGCATAAACCGCCAAAATAATATATCTCCCCGATTTATTTTCTCTTACAAAATCATATCCGTTTTTAATGCGCAGCAATAAATACCGCTTTTGCGTCTGCTTTTTCAGTCGCTCCTTATCATTATCAGTCATAGAAACCCTCCTCACTTGAAATAAATTTCTTCTGTCTTCCCGCTGGTTTTATAAAAGAAAACGCGGTGAATACGGCGTATAAACGCTTTCCATGTTTCGGGGTGATTGTGCTTGACATCAATATACTGCTCGTTTAAGGGCAGGTTAGAGGTTATATACACCTTTGTATAACACGCGGTGCGGTCGGAATACCGTGCCGGTAGTGTAAGCGGATATATGTCAAGATAATTAAGCATTGTTTCTATCGGTATTTGAGAATTAAATTCTTCAAAAACCAATATATCCTGACCGTGGTACGAATCAAACCGTACACCGTTTTTCCCGTTGTAATCGGTAATTCTGCATATTTCGCTTGCGGGGTGCTTTTTATATATGCCGCTTGTTTTTCCCGTGCCCGACGCTCCGAACAGATATGTAACGGTAAGCTCTCTGTTTTCGGAACGGTAGCGCTCCGAAAGATATGCCTCGCGCAAAATATCTATATCCTTTAGCTTAAAGGCAAAAGAGGGCGTTTCGTCTATTATTTCTGTCGTTGATAAGCCGTCCTTTACATTGCAAAGCAGCTTATACATTTTCGGGTCGCGCTCCTCACATTCATTCGGTATATTTCCGAATTCGTAAAAGCTGCCCTTGTGTGAGGTTTCACTCTTTTTATCGTCCGCCCATTTGCCCTCTTTGCGTATATAGTCGCGGTTTTCCTTTGCGCTGCCGAATGCCTTTTCTATGTGTGCGGTTGGAAAACGGTTTTTAACAGTTGAAAAGCGAATAGGGGATTTAGAATAAATGAAAATATGGGTATGAAATGTTCCTGTTGTTGCCGTTTCGTCCGCCAAACAGTAATAATCCGGACAAAACAGATTTAAAATTTTGCGAATACCGTCACGGTCAAGCCCGCAGTCCTGCGGATTATTGATTGTAAGCGTCCATTTGCGTGATTGCGGATTAGAAGCCATATGAAATTCCTCCTTTCATTGCTACTGCTACTTATGCTTCCATAAGGGTAATACTTGCCCTTATGGAAGTGCGGCGCTGCGCTGCCGCCGGGGAATATTTTTACTAAGGCAAAAATATTCTGTTCCCCTGTCGGCATTACAGCGCCGCACAGCATTATGGCTTTTTATTAACCAATGAAATACCTGTAGCCTTTGCGCTGATTTGTGTTTTTCCCTGGCTTTCGTATGCCGACACTTCAAGTCCGCTGAATTCAACCTCCGCATAACCGTCCGGCTTTTCCATAAGCTGTTTCCCGTCAATTTTCACGCCGAGCTTTTCAAGGCTTAAATCCGGTAAAGCGACAATATATCGGTATCCGGTAACGGTTTCCGTGCGGTGTCCGTCCTTATACTCATATGTCGGGACAATATCCACCAACAGCTTTTTTGCGCCGAGAGACGCAGGATCAATTTTCAAATCACGAATGTTTAACATTTTTTGTTTCTCCTTTTTTAATTTTATTCAGGTTTGGCGCGCACCCTTAACCTGATTGCATTGTATCAGATTTAACAGGTGCGTTTTGCTTCCCCGGCGAAACAAAAAAAGACCGCCCTGCAAAAAGCAGGACGGCATACAAATTTTACTCGTCTATGGGGCTTCCCAACAGAGGCAATCCCTCGTCATAAAGGAAGCTGTTTGCTTGATCGATGTTCATTTTCTCGGCTATTATTTTATCCCAGCATTTCAAATAGGGGAATGCGAGACTGAACAATTCTTTTGTTTCATTTGAATCTAACCCTAAAGCCACACAAACGCTCATAACAATGCGATCTGTAGGCTGATATGTACTGCCTTTATCGTTGCTGTTACGGCATATACGGCTTACGGTAGTTCTTGTTAACATACTCTTTCTGATTAAATCAGCTTGTGTCATTTTTTTGATCTTCAGATACTTTTTAACGGAGTCTGAAAAACTGTTTACTTCTTTGTTGTAGTTGTTGTTTTGCGGGTTAATTGTCAATAAGACAACCCCGATTTTCGGTTAACCGATTATTCTGCACTCGGAGGCGGAGACAAGTTTAAAATATGCCCAAATGCTATGGATACAGAAATACAGTGTATTAACCATGGCACCACCTCCTTCTTAAAAAGGGCGAAAAGTTTATAGGTTGACTTTCCGCCTCCGGGAGCAAAAACAACAAGTTTTCTTCTGGTAGTGAAAAGAGTACAACAATAATGCTGTACTCTTCCACCTTTTTCTTTTATGGACTCACGTATGAGCTTTAACCGTCAGGGCAGACTGCCCCTATACACGGGTTGTAAATGGTCATTTGATATTGCCGTCAGTCCCGATCACGCTAAAGCATGTCCGACAGCAAGACAGGCGGGATTTTCCTTGTTCTGCGGGTTGTGCGGAACGATGGATTTCGCCTTGGCCTGTCTCGGCTACTTTCCATTACTAGGCATGAAAAAACATAAACGGACTCATTACTCAAATCAAAATCATTGCGGACACGCCGCATTATTTCACATCAAACCTTGCACCCTTAGCCTATAACTCCCGAAGTTCGCACTTTGTCCGTCCTAAAGGCGTCGGGTAGGTCGAAAGCGGTGAGCAAAAAGTGTGGTTCACGGTCTTTTCATTTGCGGCACTAACCCACCGCAAGTAAGAAACCGTGCAAATTTTACTAATTTCATTCTAACGCTGTTTAACAGTAATGTCAAGTGAATAATTTGTGAATTAAATAATCCTGTGGGCTTGAGGACGAACAATGCGTTACATTTTTGAAAGAATATTTGCCAATTCTTCTTTTAATTTAACGGTGTTTTTGCTTTCTATAACACGTTCTTGTGTCATTTCAATTAGCCAATCTTGTGCTTTTTTCAAATAATCACTACAACCGTAACTGTTGTGCATCGTTATGGCAAATTCGGCAAATTTCTGTGCATGATATATTTTCCTTTTGTCATTATGGTAACATTGCTCTAATACCTTCATTGCTTGTTTCATAGAATCAATAGAGTTAGCATCATGATTGGCACAGTTACTTTCAAAGAGAAGTATGGCTTGGGAATTTTTAAAACTGAAGTTATTTGGTTTGCAACTTAAAGCTTTATCTATGTCTATGAATGCATTTAAATAATCACCAAATAAACCCCGACATAATGCTTTTTGCTGTAGGGTGTAGGGATTTTTATCTATGTCATATAAATTGTTATAAATTCCCATAGCCTCATCATATGAAAACAATGAATGAAAAAAATTTGCATCATATGCTTTTCTTCTGAAAATATCATACCTTAAAATGTTAAAAAATGATTCATTTAATATAAAGTTCTTAATAATTAAACCATATTCTTCCTTGAATTTTTCAATCAAAATATTTCTTGCGTTTATAGCAAATAGCTTCGAACGTAATATGAAATAATCTTGCTCAATAGACTCTAAACTCATATCATAGTATATTGTTCTTAAAAAATTAATGGCATTTTTAGTCGCATTTATTGCATCGGGATAGACGGGAGTATTTAATAAGTGCGATACTATCTGATATGAAATTGCCGAACCATACTCTGATAAATACGATGCTAATAGAATTATTTTAAAAGTTGATGAATCGTTTATTTTCAAGTCGGAAAAAATATTTTCAATAATCTTTTTTGTATATGCGCCAATAACATTATTGGTAATAAATTCTAGCATTGAATATTTTTCATCGTCAGATTTTTTGTAGGTGAAATGATTTTTCCTTATTCCGGTAGGTAATTTCTGATATAGTAGCATGGCTTCATCACGGTTTAGTTCGTTGCAATCAATTAATGAGTATTTAATATTGTTCTGTGGTAATAAGTGTTTTACCGTCTCTAATAGATAATCATCAGATGTGCCTATCAAATAGATGTTTGTACTGTTAGCTAGAGTCAAATATGCATCGACATCTTTACAACAATTGTTGTAGAATATCCATGCTTTTTTTCCGTTTAATTTATTTTTAATAAATACGGCTTCTTCTTTGGTAATATTTTCAACGTAAAGTTTATTTCCGCTATTAATTTTCCTTGCAAGTTGCATTAAAGCGGTAGTCTTACCGGTAAAATGACTACCAACGAATATAACACTTTTTCCTTCTAGAGCAAGGTTTTCTGCTTTGGCAATGATATCCCTTTCGTAAGTTACACCAGCTAGTACGGGATACCATTCCGTAATTCCTTGTTTAAAATAGTCAATTGTTGGGATTTTTGGAACTTTACTTAAAGAAGGAACCATGTATTTTTCTAACGCTGATAAATCAGAATGACCAATTTCAGTTGAACTGTCTTGATAAAATGTCTGAATCCATTCTAATAATTCTTTTGTGTTTGCCTCAATAATGTGGCAGCCTTTACCTTCAAATAATTTTTTGTTTTTGCTATCGTCAGGTAATACCTGAACCCAAATATCAGAAGTGGATTTGCCAATTATATCCTTAATAATTTTCAAGACACCATTGTCATTGAAATTGTATCCCCAAAATAGTGTTGGATTTGTTGACAATATTGAAAACATTTGTTTAAAAAGATCGCTGTTTGAATTCTCAACATCAGACAATTCAAATTTTCCAAAAAACAGCCTTGAATTTATATCGTCGACATCTCCATGAAGTGGAATATAGACTATTTCATTTGAGGATTTTGATGGAGCGCCATATTCTCTTATGTTACTTATATAATAATCATTGCTTCTATCAACTACTTTGCGTATAATATTATCAATATTGGTCGTGATAATTGATTTAATATTAACTTTCATTAAGCTATTATAGAGGGGGTTATAATCGGTTACAGAAAAACGCTCTCTTAAATAATTTTGATATTCTGATTCTGGGCAAAATTCTGAAACATAGTCTAATCCGTCATCCTCAGAAACATCAGATAGTGAAAAATGTTCTATTATTTCTTTACATAATTGCTTACCTGTTGGAAGACAATTATTTGACGGTGATTTCAATGTTGAAAATCCAGCACCTGTAAATAAATTAATGCCTGTTGATAGTCGATTTTTAAATACTTCTTCGCATTGAATACTAATGCCCATATTCATTGTTCTCCTAACTATTTATATTCAAATTCAATAATCTTTATCGTTGACCAATATTCTGAATATTGACTGCGGTGTCTATTTTTTAAATTGGATATTTAATATTTATATTTGCCAAAATCAATATGTAACACATGAAAATAGGAGTAACCCAGTTTTGATGGTTCTGAGTCGTATGTGTTCACGGCTGTTTTGCCGAATGAATCGGTGTATGTTAAAACATTGCCGTTTTCATCATATGTCGCTCTTTCGCCGATAGTGCTGTCCGTATACTCGTTTACACCGCCGGATATATCCAAATTATCATTCGCGGGATTGTATTGATGCGGATACACGGTTTGGACTAAATTTCCGTCTGCATTATAGATATATCTTGTTGTAAGTCCGTTTGCCGTCGTGTTTGCGTTTCATAGACGGCACAAGGGGACGGGAACACATAGCACCGTCCCCTTATGTCTATATCTTTTTGCTATCCAAATGACTTTGTAATTGAAATGCTATATCAATCGTTTGTGTTCCACTCACTTTACCCCACTGACAACCCGTTTAAAATTTCTGCATTTAAGTGTAATTATAAAGGATCTGCCTGAAACAGTTTGAATTATTTCATTACTCTCGATTTTTACAACCTTATAATCGGAAACACAGCGGAACGAAATGCAGTCAACGCCCAATTCCTTTATATGAAGAAATGTGCCGCCGTTCACAACATAATCCGTGTTGCTGTCAACTATTTTAACCGACCGTAATAATTTAAAATTATCGTAAGAAATTATTCCATTTTCACCGAATTGAATATCTTCGCCCGTATTTGCCATTTTTATCAGATTATTAGCCCGATTATATGCTGTAAAATAATATCCGCAAACTGCTGTAATGAGTATTAAAAATATAATAGGAATAATGTACAATGCTTTCTTCATGCTATCTCCTTCTTACAGCAAACCTAACTCTAACCGTTCTCATGAATGATCTCAATTGGTTCCATGCCCTTGTTACACCCTTGTTTAATGGAATATAATATGAAACAATAGAATTTGGCGTATATGTTACTGTAAAAGATTTACCGGAAATAGAAATCTGAAATCCAACCAACCTGGCTTTCAAATCCATATACCTATATCTTGGATAATCATGAACAATGTCCACTCCCGCCATATAGCCAACAGAATGTGTATTCATTACAGCATTTTTATATTCATACACTGATTTATATTTCCAAAAATAACCTATAAATCCAGATGCACCAATTCCATATCCCCATATCGGCAAATAAAGCGAAACCATTAACCCCCAATTTCCTTTTCCGTCAACTACAATTGCCGCAGAAACTGATACTCCGAGTATCAAAGTTGCCCCCATAGCCGCACCGACAGTTGCTACCCACTCCCCGTTTGGGTCTATTGAATTGATTGGGTCATTTAAACAATACACATACAAATTACTGCCTAAAGGCTCACCCTGTGCATTGGAAAGCACGGGGTCATCCTGTGAGATAAACCTCATTAAATCGGGGGAATAATATCTGCTTTGCAGATAATAAAACCCTGTTTCGGAATCGTAATAATAGCCGCGGTAACGGAGCTTGAGAGCAGCTTTATTTTTCGCAATTTCATTTTAACATCCCCTTGAAATATTATATTTTTATGTTTTGAGCGTCAAAGCAGTATAATTAAGCAAATCACAGCTGCCCGGCATTGAAAGTAAGTAAAAACATTATTGCGGTCGGTATAAGTAAAACGGTGAGCGAGATTACAAGGGCGATTACAGAATTTTTTGTTTTTGCGGAAAGCCAAGCTATTAAGGCTGAAGCGATGACTGCTGCCGCAATACAAAAACCGAATGCCGCCGCCGAAATGCCGCTTACCGACCATATATTCGGCAAAAATTTAAGCACATCAATACTATTTGCCCGAGCCGACATATCCAACCCTCCGTACAGGTTGAACACGGCTGTATACTTGGGCAAAAAAGCAATTAAGGCGGATACTATTGCGTAAAACAATACTATTAATATTTTAATAATATTGATTCGTTTGAGCATTCCGGACGCCGTTTGCAATATTTTAACCCCCGTTTCCTCTTCAAAAGCGAAAAGCGGCGATAGGAGTATTGTTAAAACAAGGAAAAGCTTTGCAAAATTAGTTATATTGTCACTGCAGCTTTCCGTCCCGAAAATTTTGGTATATGGGGTTTGATACAGATAAGACTGCCCGCTTTCCAAGCCTTCATACTGCCCGCAGGATCGTTCAAAGGCTTCCTGTGCCTTCAGCTGATTTTGAATATCTCTTACCTCCCCGTTTACGGCGTCGGAGCTTGAAGCAGCTTCGGCAAGCCGATTGTTAAGCGTGATAAATCTTTCTTTTTCTTCCTCGATATATCTATCCTTTTCATCGCTCGGCTTACCTGCAAGAATCGTTGAATAGTAGCGATAATATATTTCGTTTTCTGTATTGACGGTCTCAAGATTCTTATATATGATCGTTTGAATCAATATAAAAGCAAGCAGAATCACAGCGCCCTTCCACATAAAAAGCGCCTTATGGCATTCATGTCCGAAAATTCCCGCACGCGGATAAACACTCGGCAACGAAAGCAATTGTTTTTTTCCGTTCGGCACAGCCGGAATTATATTATAGGCAAGTATAGTCAAAAAAGAGGAAAGCATTGTAAATAAGATCAGGAATACCGCTGCGGCAGACACTCGCCGAATCGGAACTCCGAACAGATTTAAATACATTGCCCCATTAAAGAGCTTTTCGGTGTTTATAAGCCACGCAAGGCTAATACTCTTCATCCATAAAATATTGCTGCCGCCCAAAAGCAGCGAAACTACGGCAATTACGGCAATCCCTGCCGATGAATAGGTAGCAGAATCACTTAGGGAGCAAATAATTGCCGCAACCGAAAAGCAGGCTGTTGCCCACAAATATTTAAGCGATGTTAATAAAAGACAGAATTCACCCACAGTAACCCGCATTGTACAGCCAGCATAGCCGTAAACCGATTGAATCGGAGCAGATAAATCGGGGATGCCGAAAAGCGATGCGGCAATTAAAACATTCGCCCCGTACAGCAAAACAAAGCCCGCCGACATTAGCAGACATGACGCGCCGAGCTTGCGCAGGCAATGTATATTGTGACCGTTTCCGGTCGGATAAGTGATTATTTTAAGCCCTGCCGCTTTTTCATTGGTAAATAATACAAACGGGGCTGTTATGCAGAACACAAGCAGAAAAACATCGCTGATATGCCAATTTGCCGATATCTCAATTCCGCCAAAGAAGGAAGTTGACGGAGTAATGCCCGAAAGCCTTTTATATTCCCTAACACCTCTTTCAAGCGAACGCGCTTCAAAGCTGTCGGCATTCCCGAAAATACCGAGCCTTAATTTAATTTCGGATTCGGCAATCAATTCACGGCGGTATTCCTCATAAGTTTCTGCTTGAGATACCCTGTCAAGAACGGCACCGTTCAGCTGCCGCTCGTAATATATATCACCCGTCAAAAGAGCTTTATCGGCAAATGCGTTATCGTTTTCCTCTGATATTTCATCCAACATCCTTTGCTGAAGCTTAACGGCGGCGATATCATTAAATTTAGTTTGCATTTGCTTCATTGTAAATCCGTCGGAAGCATCCGTACACCGAGCAAAAAACATCAACGCGTTAATTATAACGACAGCCGAAAGCAGCAGACAAAGCGAGGGATTACCCAAAATTTTTCTCAATTCGTATCTCATAATTCCACCGCTGTGCCGAAATAGTACAAATAAACATCTTCAAGGTTAGGGCGCACCGGAGTACAAAAACCGTCGAGCTGCTTTTCGGACAATATTCTCACGGCAACATTGTCTTCCTCCTTGGCTATTCCGCAGACGGTGCCGATTTTCATAATTTCGGGGAGAGCTTCTTCCGCAGCCACTATTTCCCAAACCTTATCCCCGATACGCTCCGTCAATTCGTTTGCAGTACCCTTGCATATTATATCGCCGTCGGACAGGAAAATAATTTCCTTTGCAATAAACTCCACATCCTGCACCACATGAGTTGAAATCAATACTATTTTATGTAATGCGATTTCACCTATTATATTTCGCACGGCTATGCGTTGTCTCGGGTCAAGACCCGCAGTCGGCTCGTCTAAAATCAATATATCCGGATCGTGAAGCACAGACTGCGCAAGAAGCAGCCTTTGCTTCATTCCGCCAGACAGGGTCTTTATCCTTTTATCCTTTATATCATAAAGCGAAAAAATTTTCAGCGCCCAATCAATCCGCTCCCTCGCCTTTTTCTTATTCATTCCGTGCAGTGAAGCCATATAAAACAGAAATTGCTCGGCGGTAAATCCGGGATACAAGGTCTGCTGCTGCGGGCAGTAGCCTATTCTGCGACGGAAGCTTTTGCCGCTTGAGCCTATATCCTTACCGTTAAATAAAATATCGCCGTCGGTTTGCTTTAAATTGCCCGTTATTATATTCATCATAGTGCTTTTCCCCGCACCGTTAGGCCCGAGAAGGCCGTATATCCCGGGGGTCAGCTCTAAACTGATATTTTTTAATGCTTGCTTATTTCCATAGCTTTTGGACAGGTTTTTGAGTTCTATTATCATTGCTCTTACTCCGGTCAGATTTTATTAACAGCACCTACTCGGCTGTGTATTCCGAATAGTTTTCGGTATAAAAATCCTTTTTGCTCAAATACCGCCCTCCGCTGTCAATAAAGAAGCCATCTCCCTCGCTCATAATACTGAATTGCATAACATCGGTATGTCCGAGATTGTTATATACGGTCAATGAATCATTATTCTCCAAATCGGCATATTGCCAATGATATTCTTCGGGCGCGGGTTCTGTGGTAATAAATACTTTATGATCGAACAGGCTGCAGTTCGATAAATTGTCAACAGTAATAAACCTGCTCGATTTTCCGTTTGTTATATCCAATAAATAAACGGTATTATCCTCCATGTATACCGCTTTTTCGCCGTAGACTGCGTTGCTCGGCGAAGGAATCCACCCACGGTTTGCGGTATCCGTCACAACCGTGTATTTAAATGTATTTATATCATAGAAGCAAAATATCCCGTAATCACTGGCTTTTTGAACCAAAGTGTAGGAATAATGCAGAAATAACCTACATTCTATTGCCCTGTATTGCTATTTATTAGCCGTAAACCACATCCGTAGAGATGGTAAGTCCATCGTCCGACAGTGTCTTGGTTTCCGTTGCAATGACCGTTCCTTCAGAATCCGTAAGAACCGATGTGATTGTTTTCATATCGTCCGAAAAAGTCTTCACAAGCTGGTTCCCATTGGCGTAAACCGTCGTTACGGTCTTATAATCTTTTGAAAAAGTCTTGACGGTGTCACCAGACTGAATATCACTGGCGGAACCTACTTTACCGTCTACATACGACTTAGTCTTTCCGGCAAGTATCTTCATTTGTTCAAGAGATACCAGCTTGTAATCAGGCATTCGATTCACGCTCCTTTGAAAGATTTAGGGAGGGCTGTTACGCCCTCCCCAGAGACTTACAGTCTTTAGGCACCGAAGACCTCAGTGCACATAGCGGTAACTTCCTCGTCGGTAGCACC